>ERZ1036416.263-NODE-263-length-19380-cov-4.953842_pt1 | contig 19380 bp, 22 predicted proteins | sample MGYA00514219_ERZ1036416 | MGnify/ENA primary metagenome ERZ1036416 (study PRJEB33795, sample SAMN09464945) | human gut metagenome | host: Homo sapiens | place: USA: Stanford, California | collected 2016-11 | study: EMG produced TPA metagenomics assembly of the...
TTAGCACGAGCACCGCAAGGAGCAGGATAGAAAACTTCCCGAAGAGCGCCGGGACAAGCCCCAGAAAGAGCGGAACCGGGAGCAGAAAGCGAAAGTCCCCGAGTGCCCGCCGCATGGGCAGGTCACCGAGGGGATAAAGGAGGCAGGGATAGATCGCCATGCCGAGCAGTCCCGAGAGCGCCGTCTGCGGAAAGGAGAGGGTCACCGCCAAGTAGAAAAGGACACTCAGGAGCTTTGCAAGCGGCGAGAGACGCGTTAACAGCGTGTCCCTTGCGGCGAGTTCTTCGAGCGCAAAGAGAGAGCGGGAGGCAGAGTCCAGGCGGCTCACTTTCGATATAACCTGCGGCGAAGCAGGTTTGCGAAGAGTGCCACTGTAAGGAGCACGGCGAGAGCGCCGAGGATCCCGGCTGCGGAGCTGCCGACGACGCCCTTACCGAGGCTGTAGTCCGGGAAGCGCGCGGTGAAATCCTGAACGGCTGCCGCAAGGCGGTGGAGAGGCGTTTCGACGCTCTCTGGCTCCGTGCTGCCGGTCAGGCGAAGCACCGACCACTCGAGGCCGTCCGGAAAAGCGGAGGCAAAGAGAGAGAGCCCGCCCGCGGTCAAGAGGCTTGCAAGGAGCGCTAAGCCAAAGAAGCGTCCGGCGCTCAACTTTTCGGCGCGCCCCGCAGAGGGCAGACTGTTTTGAAGGAGCGAGGGGCGCGCCTCAAAGACAAAGAGAAGGACGGCCGCCGTGATGAGCCCCTCGCCGAGACCGATTGCCAGGTGTATGGGCTGCATGAGCAGCAAGAAGGCGGTAAAAGGCAGGGGCGTCACGCCGGAAATTGCGGTCTCCAAGGAAACCGAGAAGGCGCCGAGCTGCATGCTGAGCACGGCACCGAGCAGCGAGGCGCTCACGATGCGCTTTTTGCTGATGCCGCCCTTCATGACAAATTGCCATAACTTGCCGCCGAGGAAGCAGCCGTAAAAGGCCATGTTCCAGATGTTCGCGCCGAGCGCAAGCAGACCGCCGTCCGCAAAGAGGAGGCATTGAATCGAGAGCACCGCACACATCGTCAGGAAGGCGGCCTCGGGGCCCACAATTGCGGCGAGCAGCATGCCGCCCGCAAGGTGGCCGGAGGAACCTGTGCCGGGTATCGTGAAATTAATCATCTGCGCGGCAAAGACAAAAGCGCCCATCACCCCCATCACGGGAATGCGGGACTCATTGTCCTCGCGCTTTAAGATGCGAACCGAGTGCGCGAGCGCTGCACCCGAGCAGGCGTACATGGTGCCCGCGACCGGCGGGGACAGAAAAGCATCAGCCATATGCATGGAATTATGTCTCCTTTTTTTGTAGAGAATATAAGTTTGCAGCAGTAAATGTCAAGCGGATTTGAAAAGGGACGTGCACTGTGCTATAGTTTTTTTTAGCAACAGTGAACTCAGGCGTTTCTTAGAAAAAAGGAGGCTTTTATGGCACTGCGCTACGAAAATGAAGCAAACGAAATTGTGGCTTACGATGAGAACGGCGTGAAGCGCGCCTGCTTACAGTTCCCGGCAGTGAACGATAAGACCGTGGACGTAGAGCACACCGTCGTGGACGAGTCGCTCCGCGGTCAGGGCATCGGCGCGGAACTGCTCGAGAAATTTGTGGTCCGCATGCGCGACGAGAACAAGAAGGCCGTGCTCACCTGCCCCTTCGCGGTCAAGTGGTTTGACGAGCACCCCGAGAACGGCGATCTGGTCGCAGAGTAAGGAATCATGCGTTTAGAAGAAATCAGGGCTAAGATAGATACCCTCGACGAGGAGATCAAGGTGCTCTTACTGGAGCGCCTTGCCTGCTCTCGAGAGGTGGCGAGTGCCAAAGCGGAACAGGGAGAGACACAGATATACCGCGCGGACCGGGAAGAGGCCATTTTGGAGCGGCTCGGCGGAGAGGTACCGGAGGAGCTTCGCCGGGAGTACCTTGCCATTGTGCGAAAGATTATGGAAACCAGCCGCATGTACCAGTACGGGCTGCTCTATGACTGGATGCCGGAGCGCTTTCAGGCGCTCTTTGCGGGCGTACCCTATGAGATTCCGGGGCAGAGAGTGAAACTCCTGCTCACGCGCCCCAATCGCCCGAATGCCATGTCTTCGATCCTCAGCATGGTGGGCGATTACGGCTATAACATGGAAAAGATGGAACTCTTATCCTACAGCGAGGACAGGGAGAGCGTGCGCTTTCTTCTCACCGTGCGCGGCGATCTCTCGGAGCGCCACATGCAAAAACTCATGGTGCAGCTCGCGGGCGAGAGTCAGGATTTTTGCATTATGGAAGTGCTTCGCTGAAGCAAAAAAAGAAAATCGAAAAACAGGTTGACAAAGCGGATACATGGCTTTATACTCTGTACTTGCAATAAGCAATGAGTGTGTGTAGCTCAGCTGGATAGAGCACTTGGCTACGGACCAAGGTGTCGGGGGTTCGAATCCTCTCACGCACGTACAACCCTCAAGCCCGTGTGGACTTGGGGGTTTTTGTATTATAAAATCGAACATACACCATCATACCAAACAGACAAAGGCGGATAACCATGAAAAAGCTTTTTTGGGGGGCAATGTATGTCCTCGCAGCGGCGCTGCTGGCACTGACCGTGTACCTCTATGTGTTGCCGGAGGGAGAGATTGCGCTCGGAGACCGTAAGACCGAAGAGAGCACGGCCGCATTGCAGCCGGTGCCCGAAATCAGTGTGGGCGGCATTACGGTTGAGGTCGGCGTGACCAAGCTTTCCGCACTCTTAGACCAGGGATTTACCTTGAAGTATGAAGATGAGGAAGGTTACTTTACAGACCTTGACCACAGCACGGCGGAGGCGGATCCCGCGACCCAGTACAGCGTGGTGCTCATGAAGAACGGCGACTATGTGGCGACCGTCAAGTACAGCAATGCAACCGAAGCGGTGTTGCCGATCGGCGCTTGTACTGTTGACGCGATGGAATTCAATACCGCGGCGCAGGGCTACGGCAAGCTTGAAATTCTGCTTGCGGGCGTGGACATGACGCAGGGACTCGGTATGTCCGAGGTACCCGAGCGCTTTAAGGACTTTACGCGGGCCGGCGGCACGGTCGAAGAATACGATAAGACCACACTCACCGAAAACCAGTTTGTGGTGGCCTATGTGCGCGCCTCCGAGCTCAGCGAGAGCAAGGTGGGAGAGTTCGGCGTGATCAACTATCAGCCGGGCGGCGAAGGCACCGGCGGCGGACAGAGCGCTGTTGACGAGACGGAAGAGAGCGGTGAAGCTGTGCGTGCGGAAACGGAGAGCACGGAAACGGCGGAGAACACATCTCCGGAAGCGGAAGTGCAGGAAAGCGAGACTGCGGCAGCGGAGGAGAGCAATGGCAATCATTGAATCAAAAGAGCTTGTCTTTGACTACATCACCCGCGACGAGGAGGCAAAGGTAACGGATGTGAACCGCGCAATCGACGGCGTGAGCCTAAAGATTGAGGAGGGCAGCTTTGTCGCCATACTCGGGCACAACGGCTCCGGCAAATCCACCTTTGCAAAGACACTGAACGGCATCCTCTTGCCGAGCGGCGGCGCCGTGTTTATTTCCGGTATGAATACCGCGGACGATGCAAAGCTCCTCGACATACGCCGTGAGGTCGGCATGGTGTTCCAGAATCCCGATAATCAGATTATCGCAAACCTGGTCGAGGACGATGTGGGCTTTGGTCCCGAGAACCTCGGCGTGCAGACCGAAGACATCTGGAAGCGGGTCGATGCCGCACTCGCGGCAGTCGGCATGACCGCCTACCGCCTGAAATCGCCGAATCACCTTTCGGGCGGACAGAAGCAGCGCGTCGCGATTGCCGGCGTTATGGCCATGCATCCCAAGTGCATTGTGCTGGACGAGCCGACCGCCATGCTGGATCCGAACGGCAGAAAAGAAGTGATACGCACAATCACGGAGCTAAATCGCAGCGAGGGCGTCACCGTGGTGCTGATTACGCACTACATGGAAGAAGTCGTCGGGGCGGATCGTCTGATTGTCATGGACGGCGGGCATGTCATTATGGACGGCACGCCGCGGGAAGTCTTTTCCCATGTGGAAGAATTGAAGCGCCTGCGCCTCGACGTACCGCAGGCCACCGAACTCGCACACGAGTTGAGACAGTGCGGCGTAAGTTTACCGGAAAGCGTGCTCTCCATGGAGGAGCTCGCGGAAGCTATACTGCCGCTTTGGAAGGAGAACTAAGCTGTGGGAATCCGCGCAGAACATCTGAGCTACACCTACGGGGGAGGGACTGCCTTTGAGCAGCCGGCACTCCGCGATGTGAGCTTTGAGATTCCGGACGGGCAGTTTGTGGGCCTCATAGGCCACACCGGCTCCGGAAAATCCACTCTGATACAGCATTTAAACGGCCTGATTCGCGCGACCGAGGGCAAACTCTTTGTCGACGGCGAAAACATCTACGAAAAGGGCTACAACATGCGGACGCTCCGCACCAAGGTCGGGCTCGTATTTCAGTACCCGGAGCACCAGCTCTTTGAAATCGATGTATTCAAGGACGTGTGTTTCGGACCGAAGAACATGGGACTTCCGCAGGCTGAGATCGAGCAGCGCGCAAAAGAGGCGCTCGGGATGGTCGGGCTTTCGGAGAATTTTTACAAGAAGTCTCCCTTTGAACTCTCGGGCGGACAGAAGCGCCGCGTCGCGATTGCGGGCGTACTTGCCATGAAACCGAAGGTCCTTGTGCTCGATGAGCCGACTGCGGGTCTCGATCCGCGCGGCAGAGACGAAATTCTGGATCGGGTGAAGGCACTGAACAGCGAATGGGGCCTCACGGTCATTCTGGTCTCCCACAGCATGGAAGATGTCGCAAAGTATGCGGATCGTTTGCTCGTGATGAGCGGCGGAGAAAAGCGCTTCGACGGCACGCCGAAGGAAGTGTTTAAGCACTACGAGGAACTCGAGGAACTCGGGCTCTCGGCGCCGCAAGTCAGCTACCTCGTGCAGCGCTTGCGCCGCGCGGGCATGCCGCTCAGCGATGAGATCACGACCGTCGCGGAGGCAAGGGATGCTTTGCGGGAACTCCTGAAGGGAGGTGCGCCGTGCTGAAGGATGTGACCCTAGGCCAGTACTACCCAGTGGACTCCGCACTTCACCGTTTGGATCCGAGAACCAAACTTGCGGGAACCATGGTTTACATTGCGGCGCTTTTTCTCTGCAACAACTGGCAGAGCTATGCGCTTGCGACCGTCTTTTTGGCGCTCTGCATCGGCCTGTCCCGTGTGCCGCTCTCCTATATGCTGCGCGGTTTAAAGGGCATACTCTTTATTCTCTTGATCAGTGTGAGCTTTAACCTCTTTTTGACCGACGGCAAGGTGCTATGGCAGTGGGGTGTCTTCAAAATTACGGAAGAGGGACTGATACTCGCGGGCTTTATGGCGCTCCGCCTTATCTACCTCGTGGTCGGATCGACCATCATGACGCTCACCACGACGCCGAATGCCCTGACCCAGGGCATGGAGAAGGGACTCGGCTTTTTGAAGGTCGTACGTGTACCGGTGCATGAGATCGCGATGATGATGAGCATAGCGCTCCGTTTTATCCCCATCCTCATGGAAGAGACCGATAAGATCATGAAGGCGCAGATGGCGCGCGGCGCGGATTTCGAGAGCGGCAATTTGATTCAGAAGGCGCGTGCCATGGTGCCGCTCCTGGTGCCGCTCTTTGTCTCGGCCTTTCGCCGTGCAACCGACCTCGCAATGGCCATGGAGGCACGCTGCTACCACGGCGGCGAGGGCAGAACGCAGATGAAGCCGCTACGCTATCAGAGCAGAGATCGGATTGCCTACGCAGCCCTCTTCCTCTTCTTGGCGGGCATCATCGTCCTCCGTATTCTCTTCTGAGGAGAGAGCATGAGAAGAATCCGTTTGATTGTGAGCTATGACGGAAGCGGCTATTTCGGCTCGCAGATACAGCCGAATGCCGTTACCGTGGAACAAAAGCTGAACGAAGCTGTGCAGGGACTCACCGGAGCCCCTGCACAAGTTGTATTTGCGAGTCGCACAGACACGGGCGTGCACGCGCTCGGGAATGTCGCTGTCTTTGACACGGAATTCCCGATGCGCGCCGAGCGCTTTGCGACCGCGCTGAACGCCTACCTGCCGCAGGACATCCGGGTGCAGGCGGCGGATGAAGTTGCGCCGATTTGGCACCCCAGAAAACAGCACTGCGAGAAGACCTACGAATACCGCATCTGGAACGGGCGGATTATGAACCCGCTCTTACGGAACAGCGCCGCGCACTGCTATGTCCCGCTTAATCTAAAGGCGATGCGGGCCGCGCTGCCCTTTCTCCTCGGAGAGCACGATTTCGCGGCCTTCTGCGCAAGCGGCTCGGCAGCCGCGCACACGGTGCGGAGCATATACCGCGCGGAGCTCTCTGCCGAGTGTGAGGAGAACGGCAGCTTTGCGGGGCTCATTACTTTTCGTGTGACGGGGAGCGGCTTCCTCTACCACATGGTGCGCATCCTCGCCGGGACACTCCTGGAAATTGGCAGCGGGAAAAAGGGCGAGACAGCCTTCCGGGATGCGATTCGGAGCCGCAGAAGGCGCGATGCGGGACCGGTGGCACCGGCCGCGGGACTCATCCTCCGCGAGATACGCTATCTATCGAACCCGAGCCGCTACGAGGCCGAGAACGAGGACTGGGCTTACGAACTTACGCAGAAAGCGCTCGAAGAGAGCGGAGAGAGCGGAGAGAGCTTTTTCATACTGCGGCGCTGCCGGGAAGCGGATTACGAGGGGCTGATGACACGTCTCATCCACGAGAGTCACAGGGACGGTGCAAAGCGCGTGTATCTCAGGGACTTGGAGGATGGGAGTCGCCTCTTCTCGGGACGGGAATTCGGCTTTTACCGAATCGAAGAGAATGCGAATCCCGCGACCCGGGAAGCCTTTCCCTATGTCGCTTTGGACCTAAAAGAATGCAGGAAAAAAGCGCCTTCTGCATTGACAGAGGGGGGACAAGTCTCTATAATATAGAGCTGTGACGCCTAGGCTAAGCTTTTACCAGCCCCGGAGAAGTAGGCTATGGGCACTTCACGTATAATCAGGCAGGAGACACGGATCTTTGCTCCCGTGTCCACTAGGAGGATAATCATGAAGAGTTTTATGGCGAATCCGGATACCGTTGAGAGAAAATGGTATGTGGTCGATGCGGATGGAGCCACCCTCGGACGTCTCGCTTCGGAGGTTGCTGCAGTGCTGAGAGGCAAGAACAAGCCGATTTTCACCCCGCATGTTGACTGCGGCGACTATGTCATTGTCATCAATGCAGACAAGATTGCAGTGAGCGGCAAGAAGATGGAGCAGAAGGTTTACTACTCCCACTCCCTCTATGTCGGCGGCATGAAGGAGACTACGCTTCGCGAGATGATGGCGAAGAAGCCGGAGAAGGTGATTGAGAAGGCAGTTAAGGGGATGCTCCCGAAGGGACCCCTTGGCGAGCAGATGTACAAGAAGCTGCATGTCTATGCAGGAGAGAATCACAACCACCAGGCACAGAAGCCGGAAGTTCTGACCATCAAAGGCTGAGAGGAGCGTGTAGAAAATGGCAAGTGAGAGATATTACGGAACCGGAAGAAGAAAAACTTCTGTTGCCAGAGTCTATCTGGTGCCGGGAACTGGTAAGATTACGATCAACAAGAGAGACATCGAGGACTATCTTGGCCTTGAGGTTTTGAGAATGACGGTTCGTCAGCCGCTCGTTGCGACCGAGACCAACGAGAAGTTTGACGTATGTGTCAACGTTCTCGGCGGCGGTATGGCAGGCCAGGCAGGCGCTATCCGTCACGGCATCTCGAGAGCACTGCTCGAGGCAGATCAGGACTATCGTCCGGTTCTGAAGAAGGCGGGCTTCCTCACGAGAGACCCGAGAATGAAGGAGAGAAAGAAGTACGGCTTGAAGGCAGCTCGTCGTGCGCCGCAGTTCTCCAAGAGATAATCGAGACTTCAAAATACACGAAAACCCCGGAAGCATACGGCTTCCGGGGTTTTTTCATGACCAAAATTCTGTTCGACTGTTCGGTTTTGAGGGGGGGCTTGTCTATGAGCAACGACGGAAAAACAGCCGTTGTCCCTTGAAGCTCATGAAAGCGAAGGCCTTGGTGTCATATGCCGTAAAGCAGATGCTGACTAAAAAATGCAGCTGAGACGAGAGGTGACTTCGTTAAACGGAAAGAGAGCTTTTCCGAGTTAAGCCAAGATAAAGATGTATTTGCGCGTATAAAGGATCCGCCTATAATCGGGGGGGATGAAGCTTATCGGGATACGCCGGCCTTGTATAGTGCAGCGAAAAAGGCGTTTGATGCCTATGTTCCTATGCAGAGCACCGCAAAACCAAATCGGAAATGCAGCAGAAAATAGGCAAAGCAGTCGATGATGAAATGTCCAGTGCAGTGTGGGTGTAATGCTCATGTTGCACCGGCTTTTTTTCTTGAAAATAATATTTTATGATGTTGATTTTGATTGTTCTTAACTTAAATTTCGCATCTTAACTCAAAAAGAGTTATGATACAGAAAAAGAGTTAAAATAGCTACACATTCATTCGAACGCTTATTACAACTACCTAGGAAATGCGAAAACGGGTTATCTCGCTCAAAAAGCTCATTGCTGTCAACGGATTCAAGCATTTAATCATGATTCTCATGGTGTCATAGGGCACCGTAAAATGAAGGCGTTTCTGCAAAGAGAAGAATCTCATTGAACAAAACAACAGTCCACAAATACATGAATCGTGAACTGCAACTACACTCAATTTGTCGCCGAAAGAGATCCGCATAGCATCGGGGATTATATCATAAAATTTCCCCGGATCTATTAAAGTGGAAATTTTCTCTTGAGTAGCCGAATCGTGTGTGGTGTACTGACCTCACATATATGACACTGACAAATGAAACCAGGCGCTATAATTATCCCATGATTGATTGATACGACAGAAGCGTTATTGCCAGTGTAACCAGCTCTTTTATCAGGAGTTCCCAGGCCGTGCGTTTGCATGAAAAAACGTTGTCGAGAGCAAAGGCTATCCCACAAAACCTGATTTTGCACTCGGATCAAGGAAGTCAGTTTACTCCCGCAGAGTTTGTACAACATTGCCTTAAAGACCAAGTTGATTTATCAGTATCGTTTTGAAACTGCAGCAGGACTGGATTATTCCGTGTCAGAGTTTGCTTACGATTGGTACAATCAGGTACGGCCACAACGTATAACGGATATCTGACTTCGTTTGAAAACAGAGCGGAGCGTTCCATTAAGCAGTGGTGTTACAAAAAGTGTTGACCACTACACTTTGAAACGGGTGCCTAGTCATTTTATCCTCATCTACCATATAGATATGTCATTTAGACCATGTTAAAGCGGTTTCGAAATGCTTCGTTGCGAGCTGACGAGCTACTGAAAGTATTGAAAGTAATGGTAGAATTTTATTTCAAATCAGAACAATATTAAGTCAAGGTGTCAATTGATTCACCTCTGCGCTGTGTTGATTTTGTATTCCTATGATGAGGAGGGGTATGCCAAATTATTGATTGCCAGCGGAGGTGCGGACAATCCCCGTCCCATAAAACTGCGGAAAAAAGCGGATGGGCAGTGGTGCCTGTGGGAGCAGTATCTGCTGCCCGATATCCGAGCGCCGAAAGCAAATAATCCGTGGGCGTGAGTTTACAGAGAGCAACTGTTGTTGCCAAGCGCGTAAGCCTTCAAATGGAACTGCCGTTGACGCAGGCTTCTTTAAGCCTACTGATGAAAGTTGTGTCCGCTCACAAAACCATTCAGGTACGCACGGCATCGAATTTGGTGATTCATAAAGCTGAATCGTAAATTTAATAAGACTGTATGAGATTTTTTCCTATGACCCATTTTTAACAAACTGAGGAGGTAACTAGATGAAACGATATGTCGCACAATTTTTAAGTGGTCTTTTGTTGGTAGCTCTGACGGCCTGCGGCGGTCAGCAATCCTCAGCACAAACCGCCGCTTCCAACTCTACTCACGTTGAAGCATCAAATCAGACCACCGCTCCTGCCCTCAGCGCCTCTGGGACAGCAGAGCAGACTTCCGATCCGGAGCTCGTCTATGGAGAACTGGTGGAGAGGTATCGCAAGCTGGTATCCGATCCGCTCGGTCAGGACAGCGAGAAAGACGAAGAGAGTAGCGTTCTGGAGGCTGCTCGGATTTTAGGAGAGAATGCCGCTTATGAGATGGGATATTTGGTGGAAGATTTGAGCGGTGACGGGATCCCCGAGCTTGCAATCGGGCAGCGCAGCGGCCTGATCAATGCCCTCTACACGCTGGTGAACGGCGAGCCCAAGCTTGTATTTGTGGGAAGATCTCGCAGCGACTATGTCTACATGGGAAGTGGGCGCTTCCAATACTTCGGAAGCAACAGTGCGCCGGAAGCCGCTAAGGGTGTGTTTGTCCTCAGTGAAGACGGAAGGGAGCTGAGCTGTGAGAGTTTCTTCTTTACTTGTCTCAACAGCGCCGGTGATGCGTTGGTCTATTCCAACAAAACGGGGAGCTGGGACCCCGCACAATCGGAACTGTCAGACATGACAGACGAGGAGTTCTGGAAGTTGGATACCTCGGGAACCCCGCTTCCCCTCATTCCGTTTGCAGCGAGTGGCACATATTGGGCTGAGATGGCAGAGCCCCCTGTGTCAGTGAGATATCTGACGCAGGTGGGCGAGGAAGAGTATCACTGGGTCACCCTGTATGACAGTCAGGATGCCTGCTGTATCCTATTGACTACCGACAGTCCGGTGACTGATTTCACCCTGTTGTATCTGTCGGTAGAGGATTACACAGAGACAGGGGCAGTCATTTTCAAAGACACACCGGTGGTGCCGGATGAGGAGAGAGACAGCATGCCCTCCGTCATGACTCCGGAAACTCCCGTGGCAGTACAGCTCAACTTTTCCGGAGATCTGCCCGCTTACGGTTTCTCCTATAAGGATCAAAACGGCAAGCTGCACCGTTTCGCGATTGAAGTCAGCGGCGAGAATGGTGCTCTTCTTCTGCGGGAGGCAAGCCCGATGGAGACGCGCTTTATTCTCCCGGGGAGGGCGTCCAAGTAGCAGCGGACAAGAACGGAGTATTTCCGATTTAACGAAATGCTACCCCTATGACAGCCCACTGTTCATGATTGTGCTGAGCGGTGCTCAGCTTTGCCGAATGTTGCGCTTTGTTTTCCGAGACGAGGTCTGGGAGGGAGCGCACTGTGAGTTTCATCAGTTTTCAAGAGGGATGCGGGTCGTCTATGGCAGAGCCATGCGCACATTCTTGGAAATGAGCTTGGACGGTGAACCGATTAGGGATGACCGGAAGTATACGGTCGGTATAGAACAGCTTCACTTGGTCAACCTGGAAGAGAATCTCGCGGTGTCGCCGGAAGAGATTACGGCAAACCGTCCGCCTAAGCTCGTGGCAATCTCTCCGTAGGAATCCTGGATGAACATCTGTCGTAGCACCAGCTTCTGGATGCCAAGATAGAAGGAAGAATCGAGATGCTGTAAGCATTTGCGAACGAATGGCGGCAGCTGCTCTCAGCTTAGTATGCGTAATTCCAATCGGGATTCAATTGGCCGCGCGGCCGTTATAATAGCACTTTACAGCGGAGAGCGCGTACAGAGAACGAAGCTCGTATGATACGCAGATATATCCGAACAAGGTAGTGTGTGGGAACCATACTCAAGAGAAAAGAGAGGAAAAGCGATGGAGAGGCTTGTGGTCCCCGAACCACAGTTTGAGCCACAGATTCAGGAGTCAAAATTCCCGAAGGTTTTCAGTGCGAACCGCTTAAAGTTGCTGGCAACAGCTCTCCTCAGTTTGCGACTGTTATGTGAACTAATGCTGTCCGAAGGAGCGGTGCGCGGCATCGGAATGATTGGTGCAATGGCTGGGCCACTGTTTATGTTTGTCGCTGCGGAGAGCTTTCGCAGTACAGCAAATCACGGGCGCTATTTGTTGCGTCTTTTGCTTGCAAGCTGGGTGACAGGCTTCCTGAGCTTGGTATTGACATCCATCTTTGACGAGGGAAGAGAGGTCTTGCGCACCAACAATTATTTTGGAACCGTGTTCGTTTTGGGAATTTACATCCTTGCCTGGGAAAAAGACAGGGCAAATGCCGAAAGGATGGCGAAGAAGGCGATGGATAAACTGATTACAAGGAAGGAAGCAGCCAGTATACTGGGAATCAGTGTAAAGACACTGGATGCTGCAAGAACAGACGGTTTGATCTCCTATGTTCAGTATGTGGAAAACGGCTGCGTTTATTTCACAGAAGTGGGGATTCAGGAGTACATTGCAAAATGTATGCACCGTGCAAAACCGATGGAACGTGCTACGACATATTGCGAACCTCGAAGCTTTCGGCGGTGAAAATCGACATCGTTGAGTATGGACGATGAATCCGCAATAATGAAAGCAACAACAGGATTGGAGGTAATGATATGGCGGCAAGAAGAATGATGCTTCCCGATTATGGTAATGTGGAACGTCATGCAGATGGAAGTGTGACAAGAAAGCAAAAACAGTATACTGGGAGAAAAGACTAAGAAAAAAGACTAAGAAAAAAATAAAGAGCTGATTTCAATTGTAAAATTTATGGGGAACTAACATCAGCTTATTGACATAAATTTTAAAATAAGTATAATAATAGTTGAGCAATTGCTCAACTATTATTACGGGAGAAAAATGTATGTTAAAAACGTCTTATATTTGTAATTGCGATGTAATTCATGAGGATATTGTGAATGATGTGAAATCCAAGATGCAGCCAAAAGATGATTATATCCAGTTGGCTTCTTTGTTTAAGCTATTTGGAGATGGAACTAGAGTACAAATCTTACACGCTCTAGAACAGAGTGAGATGTGTGTATGTGATCTTGCAGTGCTACTGGGGGTAACAAAATCTGCAATTTCGCATCAGTTAAAGGCATTACGCCTAGCGAATCTGGTAAAATTCCGTAAAGAAGCACAGATAGTTTACTACTCGCTGGCAGATGATCATGTGAAAGAGATTATTGACAAGGGATTTGAGCATCTTTGGCAGAGATAATATTTTTTAACATTATAGTTGAGTAATTGAACAACCAAACAAATTATAAGGAGATTATCATGAAACGCATATTTCTATTAAAAGGGTTGGACTGTCCGAATTGTTCCGCAAAAATTGAAAAAGAAGTCGGAGAATTGGATGGAGTACAATCCTCAGTTGTAAATTTGATGAAGCAGACGCTTACAATCAATGTTACTCAGAAAGCCGTAGATACGATAGCCAGTCAGATTGAAACGATTGTTCATAGTCATGAGCCCGATGTGGAAGTTTCTGAAATTGTACAGGAATCTTATATACCGGAAAAAAAGCAGGAGGCCAATGAATCCTATAACAATGAGGATAAGAAGTTGACAGTTCGTTTAGCGACTGGTGCAGCAATCTATGCCATTGGTATGGCATTGACTGTTTTTGCGAAAGTGCCACTGCCTATCGAGTTAGCTTTTCTCATTGTTTCTTATATTATTCTTGGTGGAGATGTTGTATGGCAGGCTGTGAGGAACATTTCAAAGGGGCGTGTATTTGATGAACATTTTTTGATGAGTGTTTCTACGATTGGGGCTTTTGTCATTGGTGAATATCCAGAAGCAGTTGCTGTTATGCTATTCTATCAAGTAGGTGAATTTTTTCAGTCATTGGCTGTTAAGCGTTCCAGAAAATCTATATCAGACTTAATGGATATACGTCCAGATTCTGCTACAGTAAGAAGAAATGGGGAATTGATTACCATATCTCCAGAAAATGTCTCCATTGGTGAGATTATTATTGTAAAGCCTGGTGAAAAAATCCCATTAGACGGTGTGGTATTGGATGGAGATTCTATGCTGGATACGAGGGCTTTAACTGGAGAATCGGTTCCGAGAAGCGTTCATAAAGGAGACGAAGCACTTTCCGGTTGTATGAATCAGACGGGTGTTTTAACGATTAAGACAACGAAAGCATTTGGTGAATCTACGGCTTCAAAAATTATTGATCTTGTGGAGAATGCGTCCAGTAGAAAAGCACCAACAGAAAATTTCATTACTACATTTGCACGTTATTACACTCCTGTTGTTGTAATCTTAGCAGCTATTCTGGCAATTCTGCCACCGATCCTTCTTGGTGGAGGTTGGACAGAATGGATTCGCAGAGGATTTGTTTTCCTTGTGGTATCTTGCCCATGTGCATTGGTCATTTCAATCCCGTTGACTTTCTTTGGAGGCATTGGTGCGGCATCTAAACGAGGTGTTCTTGTAAAAGGAAGTAATTATTTAGAGGCGCTTAATAATATCAGCATTATTGTGTTCGATAAAACTGGAACACTTACAAAGGGTGTTTTCAATGTGACTGATATTCTGCCTGCAAATGGATTTTCAAAAGAACAGGTTCTGGAGTATGCGGCCCAGGCAGAGAGCTTTTCTAACCATCCTATTGCAAAATCCATTCTCTCTGCTTATGGAAAAGAAATTGACCAATCAGTTATCTCTGATTACAAGGAAATTTCCGGATATGGAATCAGTGCCATGGCAGGAAAGAAGAAAGTTTATGCTGGCAATACGAAACTTATGGATTCAGAGCATGTGGAGTACACAGCCTGTGAAAAAGTTGGTACAAAGGTTTATATAGCAGTAGATGGTCAATATGCCGGATGCATTTTGATAACAGATGAAGTAAAGCCGGACAGCAAAAAAGCAATTTCTGATTTGAAACATATCGGCGTGGAAAAAACAGTCATGCTTACCGGTGATGATGAAAAAATTGGGAAGTCCGTTGCAGAAGAATTGCAGTTGGATGAATATTATGCACAGCTGCTTCCTGACCAAAAAGTGGAAAAGGTTGAGCTTTTAGATAGTAAAAAGAGACCGGGAAGCAAATTGGCTTTTGTTGGTGATGGTATCAATGACGCTCCTGTCCTTGCACGTGCAGATGTTGGTATTGCAATGGGTGGGCTTGGTTCGGATGCGGCCATTGAAGCAGCAGATGTAGTTCTGATGACAGATGAACCGTCTAAGCTGGTGGACGCGATTGAAGTAGCAAAAGCGACAAAACAGATTGTCATGCAGAATATAGTGATTGCTCTTGGAATTAAGAGTGTGTTCCTGATTCTTGGCGCTCTCGGTATTGCGGGAATGTGGGAAGCTGTATTTGGTGATGTAGGCGTTACCATAATTGCTGTTTTGAACGCAATGAGAATTTTGAAAAAATAGGAAATGAGGTGGAAATGTGAAACGAAAACTGATTCTGTTAGTTGTTACGATTGTTTTTCTTGTAGGGTTTGGTGCCATTTTACATTCACCGCCTTCTATGATTGATGCAGTCACAGGAGTAACACCGAAGTCAAAAAAGGCGGCTCAAGCCTCCGCACAGTTGGAAGGCTCTTATGTTCTCGGCATTAATATGGTGTCAGATGGTCTCGACAACGAGAATACCCGGAATAAATTAAAAGAATTGGCACTGGACGATTCGGAAACAAATGAAACAGATCTCATGAAAACGGACATTAGTTTTCGGTTATATGTATCTGAGACGGATTATCCGCTTGTCAGTTATGCTAAGAAACTCTGTGACAGGTTGAAACAGGCCGGTTTCTCCGTAGATCTGAAAGAGTACAGTAACACAATGATGCTATCAAGAGTGGTAAGTGGAAAGTATGATGTATTCCTGGCATCGGATGATTTTATTGACGTTACAACGCTAACACAGATGGACTATATGATCATGGACAGCGAAGAAATGAGGTGAGCGGGAATTTATGAGAAAATGGAATACGATTTTGTCTGTTTTAATGCTTCTCATTTTTATGATTCATGGAATCATGGGCAGCTTTATGCTGAACGGAGTTGGAAGTAGTGCAGGGAAAATTCTTGCATGGATTGGTGTTGGTATTCTTGTTGTGCATACGGTGATGGGTACCGTCCTGACAGTTCAGAGTTTACGGGCAGCGAAACAATCCGGAAAAATGTATCTGAAACAGAACGCCATATTCTGGGCGAGACGAGCCAGTGGGATGGCAATACTGATCCTGCTGTTCTTCCATATTGGCTTGTTTGGAAAGGTGCAGAATGGGACATATATTTTGTTCCCTTTTACAACGGTAAAGATGGTAACTCAGCTTTTGTTCGTGGCGGCAATCTTTATTCATGTTTTTATCAATATCCGCCCATTGCTCGTATCGCTGGGAATCATCAGTTATAAAGAACGAAGGGGTGATATTTATTTGATTCTTTCGGTGCTCCTTCTGTTTATAGCGGGCTCAGTTATTTTCTATTATATTGGGTGGCAATATCTATGAGTAAGACAATTATTATTATAGGTGCTGGACTGGCAGGACTTTCAGCGGCTTTGCAGGCAGCGGAAAATGGATGCAATGTAAAACTGGTTTCCTCTTTTCCATCAGAGCGGGCGCAGTCTGTTATGGCGGAGGGCGGTATCAACGCAGCTTTGAATACAAAAGATGAAAACGACAGTCCCGAAGAACATTTCACAGATACAATAAAGGCGGCTTGCGGTCTGGCAGACCCAAATGCAGTTTGGGGAATGACACAGGCAGCACCGGAGCTGGTGCACTGGCTGTTAAAACTTGGAGTTCAATTTAACATGAGCGGCTATGATGATGTGGATCTGCGGAATTTTGGCGGGCAGAAAAAGAAAAGGACTGCTTTTGCGCAGAGCGATACCGGGAAGCAGATCATGACAGCTATGATAGACGCTGTTCGCAGGAAAGAAGCATCTGGTATGGTAGAACGGTTCAGCCATCATTCGTTCCTAACACTTCGTCTGTGTGACAATATTTGTTGTGGCTGCGTAATCAGGGATGAATACAGTCAGGAGACTGTGGAATTACCGGGGGATGCGGTTATTGTTGCCACCGGTGGTATGCACGGATTGTTTGGAAATACAACGGGTTCGCTGAGCAATACAGGAGAAGTCACCGCAGAATTGTTCCGGCTTGGTGTTTCTCTGGCAAATGGCGAGATGATCCAGTATCATCCGACAACTGTGAAATGTGGTGGAAAACGCATGCTCATCAGCGAGGCGGCCAGAGGGGAAGGTGGCAGGTTGTTTGCCATGAAAGATGGAAAACAATGGTATTTCATGGAGGAAAAATACCCGGAGCTTGGAAATCTGATGCCACGAGATATTACCGCCAGAGAGATATGGAAGGTCAGCCATGAATCAGAGGTATTTCTTGACATGACGGAAATATCGGACGAGATTATTTCAAATAAGCTATCTGGCCTGGCAGACGATTGTATGACCTATCTGCATAAAGATATACGAAAGGAACCGGTGTCTGTTTTACCGGGAATTCACTATTTTATGGGAGGCATTCTGGTGGATGAGCAGCACAGAACGCCGATTCAGAATCTTTACGCTGCCGGAGAATGCTGTGCCCAATATCATGGTGCCAACCGTCTTGGTGGAAATTCTCTGTTAGGAGCGTTATACGGGGGACGTGTTGCGGCAAAATCAGCATGCGAACAGGCAGATGTAGTAGATCTATCTTGTGCGACACAGATAGATTTTCCACCAGCGTCCCAAATTTCAGAAATAAAGCAATTAAACAAAGTGATGCAGGAGACTATGGGCGTTGTCAGAAATGAGAATACGTTGTTAAATGGGATTCAAACGGTACAAGCGCTGACAGGAAATCTTCCATTGCTTGGCGTGGCAGTTCTAAAGAGTGCTCTTGCAAGAAAAGAAAGCCGTGGTGCACACTGGCGGGAGGATTATCCGAAGAGCAATGACGATGATTACCTTAAAACAACGGTAGCCAGATTTGATGGAAAGCAGATACAGATTTCCTTTGTACCTGTTCCAGAAAGGCGGTGATTCACTTGGTATATAAAATAAGAATCAGGCGGCAGGAGAGTCAGAAATCAGACAGTTATTGGCAGGAATTTGAGGTTGACGGAAGCAAAAACAGCTCTGTTGCCAATGTTCTAAAGGAATTGAACAGTAGAACCCCTTTGAAAGATAATTCAGGGAATATAGTTACTCCCATCAGCTGGGAATGTAGCTGTATGGTGCGAAAATGTGGGGCTTGCGCCATGCTGATTAACGAACGTCCGAGGCTGGCATGCTCTACATTTCTACATACGTTAAAAGGTTCTACAATTACCTTGGAACCTTTAAGCAAATTTCCGCTTGTAAGAGATTTGATCGTTGACCGGTCAAATCTGTTTGAAAATTTGAAAAAACTGAACCTTTGGCTTGAAAGTGAAGCTTATATGAGTTCGTGGACACATGAACCGAGATACCAGTCGGCACGCTGTCTGATGTGTGGCTGCTGCCTTGAAGTGTGTCCTAACTTCTCTGCAAATGGGACTTTCGCAGGCGCTGTTGCTGCAGTCAACGCATTTCGGATTCTGAATGAAGAACAGGAAAGCACTCATTTGAATGAGATTTCTGCTGAATATAAGAAGAAATATTTTGAGGGATGCGGGAAGTCGTTATCTTGTCATGATATTTGTCCGATTGGTCTGCCTGTGGAAGAACTGCTTGTAAGGTCGAATGCAGCGGCTGCTTGGGGCAAATAAAATGGATGATAAAAGCTATAATGAATGTATGAAGGGGCTGTTGCACAAGGATAAAAGCCAGTGCAACAGCCCTTTTTCTTGCACTCTCGGCGCAAAGACGTAGAAAACCAGCGTCAAACGAGCAAAATGTTGAAAACTCAGGTAGCAGAAGCAGACCCTTCCGACTTTTTGGTGTCATTGGAAGAGTCTGTTTTTTCGATTTTCAGAAAATCAAAATTTCAAGTAGGCCTTTGGCTGGAGGAGATGCTGTTTCTGTAAACCTCTGTTGTACTTGGAAATGAAATGAGCAATGTTCTGAGAAAGCCCCAGAAAGAGTAGCTCTGCCAGAACTTTAATGTTTCCACCAGTCAGGAAGCGTTTGAAGCTGCGGTTGTGCTTGAGCTGTCCGAAAGTTCCTTCCGCCTGAATGGAACGGTTGCAACGAAGCAGCTTTCCCTCTTCGGTGGTAATATTCTGGTAAGACTGTTGACGCATCTTCTGAAATTCCCAGCAGACGTAGATCTCTTTTCTCCTGTTCTCATCTTTTGTCTTGTAGCAGACAGAACGATAAGGACAGTCCGAGCAGTCTTCACAGCGGGAAACAGAGACTTCTCGCACTGTCCCATCTTTGGCATACTCTGCATCGCAGCACAAGGACTTTGATACTGTAGTGGTACAGTGAATTTGTAACACCTCTGCCTGATAGATTATAATGTCAGCAGAGAAGAAAAGCGCATGACTCGAATATCAGACGAAAAGTTGTTCGTGCGCACATTCAGGATGGGAGCACGATTGCCA
>ERZ1036416.265-NODE-265-length-19172-cov-41.647696_pt1 | contig 19172 bp, 9 predicted proteins | sample MGYA00514219_ERZ1036416 | MGnify/ENA primary metagenome ERZ1036416 (study PRJEB33795, sample SAMN09464945) | human gut metagenome | host: Homo sapiens | place: USA: Stanford, California | collected 2016-11 | study: EMG produced TPA metagenomics assembly of the...
GGATATAGACACGACTGGCTGTCGCGTACTTTACCCATAAATACATTGTAGTAGATATTTTGGAACATATGATGAATATTAAAAAGAATGTAACAATGATTGGAGACTTTACAGATCGGGGACCTAAACTTTTTACTCAGAAAGTGGCGGGAGGCACCTGTGGCTGCATTGGCTTTGTTCATGATAAAAATTCAGATTTGAATGTTCCCAATACGTTGTTGAAAAAGGATATCCGGGATGTGACCGTAATGCCCACCCAAAAGGTATATGCGGTTTTTTATAAGAGATATCAGGCAGAAAAATACTCGGACACGTCAAAACTTGACAAGGCAATCGAACTTCATAAGTGTCTGTTTCAGAATGATATCGAACGGATGATAAACCGGGAACAGTTGAAGTTACTGCCAAGGTCAGGGAAGTAATGGCAGCAGAAAGGGGAGCCAGATGTTGGAGAAATCTATAGGGAGGGATAAAAAAAATCAGGGGAGTGATGTTCATACTGTACTGGAAAACATTACGGGAATCATCCAGGACGAAGGGAAGTCACTGGATGATTACAGATTAGAGCGCCTTGAGAAGAAAAACGGAATAAGGCTTCCAGATATCGAAAATCAACGGTTAGAACTACATGTCTAAAAGAAATCCAATAAGGAAAACGCATAAAGGATGCCTGCTTATGATAGCGGGTGTCTTTTTTTGCTGCTTCTTATTTATATGTATCAAAAGGATGCCAGGGGATAAAAGCCAGCCAGTTGATTATTTAAGTGGAATAAGTTCTATTCCAGCTGGCAAAATTGATGCTGTAATAAGTCCTGAAAATGAAAGCTGGATTAAACAGTTACAGGAAATTAATACAGAGATTGCAGGCTGGCTGCGGATAGAAGGAACGAATATTGATGGTCCGATTCTGCAGGCGGAAGATAATACTAAGTATCTTACGGCAGGGTATGATGGGAAAGCCAATCCTGCCGGAGCGTTCTTTCTTGATTATGAATGTGAGTCTGATTTTTCCGGACAGCATAATATTATTTACGGACATAACATGATAAATGGAAGCATGTTTCACGATCTGCTCAATTTTAAGAAAGAGTCTTATTTTAGGGAACATCAGGAAATCATAATTTATACTCCTGAGAAGGAAATCTGCTTGCAGCCGATTGCAGTTGTCTGTACCGAGGCAGATGGAAGAAGGAGAATTACAGATTTTGCTGATAGGACGGAGTTCCAAAGCTACGTTGCAGCTATGCTAGAAGAAGGGAAGTACGGACGAAGGACGTTACGAGGCTCTGGTCCTCTGTCACCTGCAGTTATGAATTTGAGGATGCCAGAACCATTCTGTATGCCAGGGAGTGCTGTTCATAAAAATCTTGCAAAAGTCTTGTTTTTTTCTAATGCTGTGGACGCAGGGAAGTTCTGTTTGCTATGATGATGGTGAGAGGTGGATAAACAGTTAAAAAATCAAGCTGGAGGTGGATAAAGTGAAGAATTTAATGCGTATTACCACAGTATCACTAATTTTATCATGTGTGATGACAAATTCCGTATTTGCAGGAAAGTGGGCAGGCGATGACGGCGGCTGGAGATATGTTCGGGACGATGGAAGCTACCAGGGAGACGGCTGGCTGGAGGATAAGGGGGAATGGTATTATATCTCCAACGGATATATGACATTTGGCTGGATAAAGGACAATGGGAAAGACTATTTCATGGGGGTGACCGGAGCCATGTTAAAGGATGCCGTCACGCCTGACGGGTTTAAAGTGGGAAGTGATGGGGCGTGGCTCGGCCCGACGTCTGTCATTGATGAGCGGGGATTTACCACCCCGTATGATGATCACAGCTATTTTCTGGACGAAAACTCCCTTGGGCTGATTTATGATGCGGAGACAGACTATGCGGAGGAGCTTGGCAGATGGGGGATGTCGGATATCCGCATTTTAGCGGCAGTCAGGGGAGTCTATCCGGTGAGTGCGCTGAATGAAAAAGAGGTGGCAGTCTATCAGAAAGCAGCAGAGTTCCTGGCTGGCTTTAACTATGGGCTGAGTGACAGGGAAAAAGCAGAGAATGTATATGAATATATCCAGGATCAGGCTGTTTATGACACAGGGGAATTTAAGCCGGATTCAGATACCATATATGGGGTGCTGGTTCTGGGAAAATCGGAATGTGTGGGATTTGCCAGGACGTACAAGCTACTGAGCAATGCGGTTGGGCTACGGTGCGGCATCAGTAATAATGCTGCTCATGCATGGAACAGCGTGATGATTGATGGGGAATGGAAAGGAATTGACGCCTCCGCAATAGGAACCTCTCCTTCATTCTATTTAGACCGGAGACAATTTTCCTGTCCGGTATGCGGCACCAATTATACATTTGGAGCGAGAGAATCGGCATGGACCTGCCCGGTCTGTGGCATTGAGTATGATAATCCCAATTTTTAGTGAGACGTAATTCTCAAACTCAGCGTCTGTAAACAATATAATATGAATGGAAAAACACATCCAGACAGAGAAAACTGCCGGATGTGTTTTTTAATGCGGAAATAAAGGAGGACATACGTTTGAAAACAGGATATTTTCCTAGAAGCAGGCAATTAACAGCATTCCTGCTTGCGGTTGTGCTTTCCTTGCTGCCGGTTCTGTCAGTGGAGTTTGGCGCTTTTACATCCTGGGCGGATGGAGACGGAAGAGGGGAGACATACACTTATTATGGAACTCAGAATCTGTTAAAGGAAGGAGCCAGCTTCCCGTTCTACGGAAAAGACCATAACCGGGTTGGCTTATGGCCGTATGGTATCACAAATGCCAGTGATTCGGGAAATAGTGCGCCTGGCTATTGCCTGGAACCGAATAAATCCATGAGAACCAGAACACAGGGGACTTTCCATTCCTATGACCTGGATAAAGACGGGGATAATCTTCCTTTGGGACTTACCCGTGAAACAGCAGAGATTTTGTGGTATGCGCTTTCCTCTTCCGGTAATTTTGAAGGGTATCAGGATCGGGCAGGAAAGGTCAGTCAGGGTCATTATATTCTTGGACAGGCAGCTACCTGGGCAATCATGAGCGGAAACTGGAATGGGCTTGAAGACTTCCAGGATCAGATGGAGGTGCTGATTGCCAATATTAAAGATCCTTCGGTGGCAGCACAGACCAGGGGAGCATTGACGCAGTTTTTTAATCAAACGAATGGAGCGGTAGAAGAGGGGGCTATTCCCAGTTTCACCTCAAAGTACCAGACCGATGCGCCTGTCCACAAAATGGAGAAACAGGATGATGGTACTTACAGTATTTCATTTGAGATAGACAGCAGCGATTGGCGGCAGACGGAACTGGAGTATGAGCTGCCTCTGACCTGGAGCTATAAGATTTCAGGAAATCAGATTACGTTCACCTGTACCGATGGAAATCCGGATATCGGGTTGGTAAGAGGGCGTTTTAAAGAAGGCTCCCTGGCCGCTCAGTATTGGATTAAGCCCAATACATTTAAAATATGGTATCCGGACGGCTGGACAGAGGCCAGCGCTACAGAAGGAAAACAGGCTATGATTACCATGGCCGGCGAGGAAGAACCTTGGGAAGTGTGGCTTCAGTTTGGCAAAGACGGCACCACCATTACAAGCGGACGGTATGAAATACCTTATGAGCGGCACGAGCATGAGGAGACATTTAAGCGAAACTATAAAATAGAACTGATTAAATATGATTCGGAAACCGGAAAGCCTTTGGAAAATTCAGATTTTGAAATATTAGAGCAGTTTGACTTTGGACAGCTTGACGGGACAAACCTGGAGGAAAATCAGTTCTGGGAGGACAGTCCTTTATCGGAGGGAAGATTTGATTCTCTTACTGTATGTGCAGACCGTATCACCACGGACAGGCAGGGGCATTTGGAGCATTCTGATTTAAAAAAGTACGACTATTACAAGACGTATTGCAATGGTCATCCTGACCCCATCATTGAGTATTACGAGGCAGACGGCGATGCGGACGAAGAGGAGCAGGAGGAAATTGATGCGAAGAATGAAGAACTTGAGCGGGAAGCCTGGGAAGCGTGGCAGCAATGTATTGACTGGTGTGAGGAAAACTGTGACTTCCATTCTCTGGATGAGGGGGTAGCCCGTGACGCTCTTGAGGAGGACCGGGACGAGGCATGGGATACCTGGATTCATTTAGAGCGGGTATATACAGCCAGGGAGATTAAGGCCAGGCTGGGGTATATTCTTCATGACCTTCATAATGATGATATTCCGGTTGAGATTGTAACCTTTTCATCCTCTGAGGCAGGCGGGAAAGGGACTGTAATCGGAACCTATCCGGGAAATAAAAAAGGAGAGGGAACAGAACTGTTCTATTTGAACCCGGTTGCAGACACGGCAACCCCATCAGAGGCGGCGGATCAGCCAGGGGAACCGAGTATTTCCTTACATGAGGTTCCTGTGGTGAAGGCAGTAGCAACCCCATCTGAGGTTGATAAGCCTGAAAAAGAGGAAACTGACAATGAAACAGGGGAAGAGGAAAGAGAGGAAGCTGAGGTTGAGGAAGATTTAGAAGAGGAACTGGAGGAGGATATCGGGGAGGCTACTCCAAGCAACGCTAGGCAGATGAAACTGGAGATATTACGCAGCGAGGCATATGCGGAAGATGGGGAAGGCGGGTCATGGACCTGGGACGGGGTGATGCATGACAGCGAGGTGCCGCCTGTTAATCAGGGCGATTATTCCCATTCCGACACAGGGTATCTGTTTGAAATATATGACCACCGGACAGAGGGACAGATTCATATTAATAAAAGAGATCTGGAACTGTATCGGGAGGAGCTGCCCAAAAGCAGTGAAACGGAAGACAGCGCAGGACTGATGGGAAACAGGCCGGAGGATACTGGTGACAGCTACGGTAAGACTCAGGGGGACGGAACACTGCAGGGGGCCGTCTATGGCTTGTATGCTTATGAAGACATCACTCACCCGGATGGTTATACCGGAACCGTGTTTAGAGCTGGCGATCTGGTGGCAGTGGCCGCGACTGATGAAAATGGAGATGCTTCTTTTGTTGCAATTACAGAAGAATCCGATACCAGCAAACAGGCGCCCAATCTCTATGAGGAGAATATTGAAAATAATGGAAACCAGTGGATTGGCCGCCCGCTCCTTTTAGGCAGCTATTATATAGAAGAGATATCAAGAAGCGAGGGGTATGAGCTGTCACGGGTGGGAATTCACCTATCAGAGTCCAACCGTACCGGGACAACCTTTCCAATCTCAAAGTCTGGTTCAGTCAGCACTACGGATCTAAACCACCGGATTAATGAGTACGATGGCAGCTGGAATGATTTTACCGTGACCTATTTTGACACTTCCGGTTATGAGATTAAGGTGTCCGGTTATCCGGAAGGCTCAAAATTCTACCGGGTAACGGGAGAGGAGAAGACTTCAGAAGAACAGGTGATTACCGGAACGCAGCGGATCGAGAAGCGGGATTCCAATGGAAATATCATCTACAAAATGGCAGAAGGAGGGGAATATAAATACAATCCTGACGGAACCGTGAAATTAAAGTTTGATGAGGAGGGAGAGCCGGTCTATGAAGCCGAACCGATAGAATTTACCTATGATGCCGTCAACCGTCTGAATATCGGTGTTGCTGCAATTGAACGGGAGGACGAGGGTGACCCGGATATAGAGGCAGCGGAGGAGATTGATAAAGCGTATGTAAAAAAGCAGGCGAATGAAGCGCTCCTCTATTCGGGATATAAAGACAGTCTGGACGGATATCCCTGGGCAATTATAGAGTTTGGCGGAGAGACCAATGAGCAGTTCATTGGGGAAATTCTGGAATACTGTGCTTCTGATCCGTTCTGGGATGCCTATCGCGTGGATCGGGTTTATGAGGAAGACGGTGTCTGGAAAGCAATTATCCGTTATGGATATAAGGCGCTGAGTGATACGGCAATTTATGACAGGGCATCAGACCGCCTGGTTGTAAAAGGCACCTGTGACACAGGCTTTTTTTATGCCATTTATGAGGAGGACGAATTTATCCGGAATGGGTATCGGTTCACTGTGGGAAAAAAGGCAGTAAGAGAGCCGGTTAAGCAGGGCGAACCGTTGGTTGTGGAATACGTGTATCCGCAGGCAGCTGATACCTATGTGCCAGGAGAAATCATTCTGGACCAGGAAGGAAATCCAATACCGGAGATGGAAACTATCCCGGTGTACGAAACTGTACCGGTATTCCAGTATAAAGAGAAGCTGGAAGAAATTGAGGCAGAGTTTGACCAGTACAGTGGGCTTTATACGATAGATATCGACACTTCAGATGTGAACTGGGAGACCCAGGGTGGTTCTCTTACCGTTACATACCGGGCGCAGGCGCCGGAACAGACTATCGTGATAGATGGCATCCAGATGGACTATGGTGATTATGTGCGGCAGTATGAGAATGCCTCTGTCAGTGTATTTACAGAGAAGGAGGCGATTGCAGAAGGCTCCTATATCAAGGAGGCCGTACTATTGTATCCCGGCCAATATAGGGTAAATCAGGACGCCGGCACCAGGGATAATCCAATCATTGTCACTCAGCGGGTGATAAAGCAGGCAATCAAAGTGACAAAGGATATCGCAGAGGATTCTTATAAGGATACCAATACCTATAAAATCCACAGAGACCCCTTCACAGTGCTTTTTGGCGGATTTAATAACCGGCCGGAGGCAAAAACCATACCGGGCTTTTCGTTTAAGCTGTATCTTCGGAGCGATTTGCTGGAAACGGGACTTTTAAAAGAGACAGAAAATGGGATTTATGATTACGAAACCTTTTTTAAAGAATATCCTGAGTTTGGGGAACTGCTTGCCGTGGAGTGGGACGATCCCCGGTATGATGTGGATCATGACCTTAAAACATTACATGCCAGCCGCGGAGGCGGGAAGGACGATTACTGGGGCCAGAGTATTATGCTGCCGTATGGCGTGTATGTCCTGGTGGAGCAGCAGCCAACGGAAATTCCCGGCAAGCACTACGAGATTGACAAGCCAAAGGAAGTGGAGATACCGTTTGTCCCTCAAATGGATGAGGATGGGACAATCCACGACAAAACCCCATCCCCTGAGTATTTTTATGATGCAGAACTGACGCCGGAAGAACTGATGGAACGATACTTCATACGATTTAATGAGGAGACACACACCATCAAGGCGCACAATAATGACGGGGATTTCCTGGTGTTTAAATACGGTCTGGAGCCGGACAGTGCCAGAGACTGCGGGAATGAGACGGTGGCCGGATATTACCGCTACAAAAGTACCAGTGAAGATCACGGTCAGCAGGACGGTGTATATTATGATGTCTATCTGGACCGGGAGGGAAATGTGGCAGATTACGGGGTGACGCTTGACGGCGTGGATACCATGACCGGAATCTCCACTGCCATAGACCGTAAGTATGCAAAAGCACTGGTTCCATGGAGTGTGTTAGACCCCAGATATGGGGAAGTTATCAATGATAATGGAGATATCGGAAACCGGGAGCCTGGTCTGGAAAAAGACGGCTCTTTTAATTTTATCAGCTTTGCCAACATGGATTTTGAGAATGAGTTTTACGGCTCCCGAATCCGCATTGAAAAGCTGGACAGTGAAACTGGTGAGAATATCCTGCACGATGGAGCCTTATTTAAAATCTATGCGGCCAAGAGGGATGTGGAAGGAAGCGGCACGACCGGAGTAGAAGGAACTGGAGACGTCCTGTTTGATGAACATGGGGTACCGCTCTATGATGAGACCGAACAGATTATCATGCGTGATGAAACCGGGGCAGAGGTCGGAATTTTTAAGGCATACAGCACGGTCCGGGACGGTGAAGTAGAGCAGGAGGACGGGAGCCTGAGCAATGAGAAACAGTGCGTCGGTTATATCGAGCTGCCACAGATGCTTGGAGCTGGCTGCTATGTCCTGGTGGAACAAAATCCGCCGGAGGGATATGTGCGCTCCAACCCCATTGCCATCGAGGTTTACTCTGATCTGGTGGAGTATTATGAGGACGGAGACGCAGGGAAGAAAGTGCCGGCGGTTAAGTACCAGTACGTGAAAGCCATTGGAAAAGACGGGAAACCGATAATGGAAGATATGCACCAGATGGTGGTAAAAGACCGGCCAATCCGTGTGGAGATCCATAAGGTAGAGCAGGGAACTGATACCATTACCTACCGGGTTCAGGGCGATGAAGAACAGTTAAAAGAGAGAGGTGATGTAATCCTCTATTACTGGCCGAACGGTGAGTATGCCGGGTATGGCTACGCCACAAAGACCTATGATGAGTGGTCAGCCATTACGGTATCAGGAACGGAGGAAGAGCTGAAGCAGATGGGCGATGTGCGGCTTCTTTATGAGGAGGACGGCACGTTTTCAGGGAAGGGAATCCGATACAACACTTACGTTGGAAATGCAACACTTACCATGTATCAGGGACTTCGGGTACAGAAGACCGGAGAACATGAGTACAAAGGGGTCACGGTAAAACGCAATATGTTTGATTCCGTCCTTGGCATAACGGCAAGTGAAACCGGAGTTGATACCGATATCCGGATTACGGAACAGGACGCGCAGAAAAACGATATCTGGGATATTACAGAGGAAAAGAATCCGGCTGTACCTCTCTGGTATTTTGATCTGGAATATGACCCGACGGAGTATGATGAGGAAAGCGGTATCCTGTATGGGCTTGATGACTGGGGGAACCGAATCTGTATGCTGGATTCCGAGACCGGTATGGCCTATGTGGAAGATGAGAAGGGAAATATCATCGTGTGGCCTTTGGATAAAAACGGTAATAAAATCATTTCCCAGTCTGTAGAGATTCACAGGGACGAAGATGGAAGGGAGACGATTAACTCAAATCTGGAGCCGGCTGTCGATGAGAATGGTTTGCCCATCTATTATAAAAATGGCGGGGTGACCATGATGGACAATGAGTGGGTGACAACAACGGAGAAGAAGGCCCATGAGATTGCCAGGGTGCCGGCTGGAGCGTACATTCTGGAGGAGACCGTGGTGCCGTCATCGAAAGGTTACATCCAGACCATGCCAATCGGTATGACTGTAAATGAAATCACGGAGACGCAGTCTTTCTTTCTGGAAAATGATTTTACGAAAATTGAGATATCCAAACTCGATATGACATCGAGAAAAGAGGTAGAAGGGGCGGAACTGACACTTTATGCGGCCCACAAGGTTTATGATGACTCAGAAAAGGGCTGGCATTTGGAAATTACCAGAGATCAGGATGGGAATCCCAGAGTCCAGGAGCAGTGGATATCCGGGTATGAATACGATGACCGTGGAAATCTGAAACTGGACGGGAATCATAACCCCATCAGGACTACGAAGCCGCACTGGATTGACCATATTGCGCCCGGCGATTATATCTTGAGGGAAACGAGGACACCTACGGAGGCCGGGTATGTGACTTCGAGCGATGTGGAGGTCATTGTTCTGGAGACTGGGGAGGTACAGGGGGCTGTCATGGAAGACGACCATACCGCCGTTGAAATCCTTAAAACAGACTCCAGAACCGGGAAGGCGCTTGCCAATGAGAATCCGGCGGTACTTGCACTTTATCCGGCGGTGCTTAGCGAGAATGGAGAGCCGGAATATGATGAGAATGGGCAGATCCGCTATAATCCAGAGGAACCGTTTTATAAGTGGACCACTGATGATGGAAATGAAGTCCGTAAAACAGCACACCCGGTCATTACGGAAGGCGGCCATAGTTATATTGCTTACGACTATGACATAAAGCCGGTTCCCGGCAGTGTCCAGACCGTATGTTATGTGACGGAAACAGGAGCCATGCATTTTGACTATATACCAGTGGGCAAATATGTGCTGGTAGAGGAGGACGTCCCGTCCGGCATGAAGAAAGCCGCCCCCATTTATATTCCTGTTTTAGACGTTGGGTCTAAAACCAGAACCCAGAGCTTTACCATGGTGAATGAACCGATTACGGTTCTCTTTTTAAAGACCGGAACGCCGGGCGGAAAAGTTATTGCAGGGGCAGAGCTGGCTCTCTACCGGGCGGGTGAGGACGGAAACCTGACAAAGCATAACCGTTACGATGAAGCGGGAAATCAGCTTTTCATCACGGATACGGATGGGAACTTCATCTATGATCAGAATGGAAACTTAATTCCTTCCGTGGATTACGAGGAAAGCGACCTTGTGGAAACCTGGATATCCGGTTCCGATGGAATCTACACTGAACAGGATCAAAAGGAGGGACGGATACCAGACGGATTTGCAGTGGGCGATTTGAAGCCTCACAAAATAGAAGGGCTGCCCCGGGGGATTTATTACCTGGTAGAAAAGCAGACCCCATTCGGTTATGTCAGGGCGGAGGAGATTAGGTTTGAATCCGTGGAGAGCAGCCAGGTCATTGAGATTGAAATGGTTGACAAGAGAATCAAAGGGCGACTGGTAATTACAAAGGCCGATGCGGAAAATCCGGACAAAACGCTTGCCGGAGCAGTATTTAAACTTACGAACGTGGATAAAAATACAGCCACAATCCTGATTACAGATAATAACGGGTATGTAGAGAGCAGTGACATGCCAATCGGTGAGGTGAGTGCAGACGGCTCTGTGAGCTTATATACATTTAAGGTGCAGGAAGTAAGCGCTCCGGACGGATATTTGATCGATCCCGCCATTCATACATTCCAGTTTAATGTTAAGACAGACCGGGTAGAGGTTATCACGTACCGGTATGAAGTGACGGATCAGGCTAATTCTGTTGAGATATCCAAAAAGGATTTAACCTCAAAGGAAGAGGTTCCGGGCGCATTGCTTGAAATCCGTCCGATCCGTATCACAACGGACGAATCAGGAAATGAGATAAAAGAGGAAGGCGAGGTGTTTGAAAGCTGGAGGTCATCCACGGTTCCGCATGTAATTAAGAACATTCCGGCAGGACATTATGTACTGATTGAAAAGGAAGTGCCAGACGGATATCTGCAGGCCGAGAAGGTCTATTTTGAAATCAGAGAAAATATGACGGCGCCGGAACATGTGGAGATGTTTGATGAGCATATCACGGTGGAGATTGAGAAGCTGGATCAGGATACGGAGGACTTCCTTCCTGGAGCCAGACTGCAGATGATTGAAAAGAAGACTGACCAAGTGGTGCGGGAGTGGACATCCGGTGAAAAGCCGGAACGGTTTACCGCCCTGCCTGCTGGGGTATATGTAATCCGGGAATTGGAAAGCCCGGAAGGTTATCAGGTGATGGAGCCGGTAGAAATCACGGTTTTACCTACCACAGAGGTGCAGACCTATACTGTCCGGAACTATCCAATTCAGGTAGTGATTGAAAAGGTGGACAAGGAGACTGGGGAGCCTGTAAACGGAGTAAAACTGGAACTGTTTGATGAGGAAAAAAAGGTAGTGAGTAAGTGGGTAACAGGAAGTGAGCCAATGGTATTTACTGGTCTGCGTGCAGGTGTCTATTACATAAGAGAGGCGGAGACTGCAGATGGATACCAGCTTTTACAGGAACCAATAAAGATTGTAGTTACAGATACCACCGGGGCGCAGACATTCCAGATTGAGAACCAGAAGATAGAAGTGGAAATTGAGAAAGTAGACGGAGAAAACGGACAGATTCTCGCCGGAGCTAAGCTGGAACTTGTGCGGCTGCCGGAGGAGGAAGTAATCAGACAGTGGGTATCTGCCGGCACGCCGGAGGTATTTAAAGGAATCTCCGCTGGGCGCTATCTGATTCGTGAAGTGGAATCACCGGACGCGTATTTAAACATGCCGCCGATGGAAATAACGGTCACGAATCAGGAAGGCGTACAAAAATTCACGTTCCAAAATTTCCCCATTCAGGCAGAGATTGAGAAAGTGGATGGAGAAAGCCATGAGCCGGTAGCCGGAGTCATGTTAAAGCTAGTGAAAGAGGACGGTACCGTAGTCCGTGAATGGCTGACGGATGGGAGCCCGGAACGCTTCTCAAAGCTGGAAGCTGGTGATTATCTGATTTATGAGATTAGTGAAGCAGATGGCTACCAAAAACTCAAAGAGCCGGTCAAGATTACGGTAACAAAGGATTACAAAATCCAGGTATTTACCATTGAGAACCATAAGATTGAGGTGAACATTGAGAAACTGGATAAAGAAACGAAAGAGCCGGTTGTCGGAGCGGTACTTCAGTTAATCAGAAACCGTGACAGCGCGCTGGTGAAGGAATGGGTTTCCGGAGCGGAACCAGAGCATTTTACTGGTTTGGAAAAAGGCTTATACACCATAAAGGAAGTGCGGGCTGCTGAAGGATATCTGCTTTTGCCGGAGCCGGTTCTCATTGAAGTGACAAACGAGACCGGGGTACAGAACTTTGAAGTGCTAAACCAGAAGCTGGAGGTAGATATTCAGAAGACCGATGGGGAAAAACCGCTTCCGGGCACGAAGCTGCGTCTGGTCCGCATGGACAATCAGGAAATCATACGGGACTGGATATCCGGAGAACTGCCGGAGGTCTTTAAGGGATTGGCTCCCGGATTATATGAAATCCATGAATTGGAGCCGCTTCCAGGATATCAGATGGCTTCACCAATCATGGTTGAGGTGAAGGAAGGACTGGAGAAGCAGTATTTTGAGATGGAGAATAAACAGATTGAAGTACATGTGGAGAAAGTGGATTCTGAAACGAAAGAACCTGTGGTGGGAGCCGTGCTTCAGCTATTTTCCAACCCGGGGACCATGTCTGAGAAACTGGTTGAGGAGTGGGTGACTAATGGTACGGTGAAGATATTTGCAGGGCTTTTAGCAGGTGATTATGAAATACGTGAAAAGAGCAGCCCCGATGGATATTCTACGATGGAGCCGGTAAAGTTCCGGGTGACTGATGAGCCTGGTATCAAAGAAGTTACCGCTGTGAACCAGAAAATCCAGGTGGAAATCAGCAAGCAGAATGGAAAAGATCATAGACCTGTAACTGGTGCAAAATTACAACTGGTGCGGGAGGCTGACGGCCATATTGTACGCGAGTGGGTTTCGGGAAATAATCCGGAAGCTTTTAAAGGCCTGGCAGCGGGCCGTTATGTAATCCGGGAGGTGGAAGCCCCAGCAGGGTTTAGGAAGATGGAGCCGGTTACGATTGAGATTAAGGACCGGGCGGGCAAGCAGGAGTTTACAGTTTACAATTATAGGATTAAACATACACCGGATAATCCTGACGAAGATGATGAAAAGCCTCGTGACGATTACGGTAACATCTCCAAAGTAGATGCGACCACCGGAGATAAGATTGCCGGGGCTACCATTACCATTTACAATCCGGACGGCAGCGTTTATTTTACCGGCGTATCCGATCAGAACGGCAATGTGCGGTTTAAGAAACCGAAGCCGGGAGTTTACACCTTCAAAGAGACTGCAGGGCCGGAAAATTACTATGTGAATACGGCTGTCTTCCAGTTCACAGTGGAAAAGGACGGCAGGATTACAGGGGATAACACGGTGAAAGATTATAAGAAAAATCCAGTCGTGATCCAAAAGGTGGATATGGAAACAGGAGCTGGGCTTGCGGGGGCTGTTATCCAGATTCTTGACCATGCGGGCAATGTGATATTGGAAGGGACAACGGACCGCGAAGGGAAGCTCTCCTTTGTTCCGGCAGAACCGGGAATATACCAGTACCGGGAGATTATTCCGCCGGAAACCTACGAGCATAATCCAACGGTATTTACTTTCCAGGTATTTGAGGACGGAAGTGTGATTGGGGATTGTGTGTTAAAGAACAGCAGGCATTATGGAACCATAACGGCAGAATATCAGTCAAAGCTGGGCGGAAAGGGGGAAGTTGTGTTGAAAGGACTGGAGGACTTACCTAAAACCGGTTATGGTGAGGACGAATCCCACCATGGGGCAGAGATGGTTCTGTTCTTCCTTGCGGTCACTATGCTTGCCTTGGCATTTAGGAAGCGCCGTCTGATGAAGCCGGGCTGTATGATCCTGATGGTTATGCTTTTGCTGGCTGGAACCAGCAGGGAGGCATATGCGGCGGAGGACATTTACCGGGAGGAGCAGTATGTTACAAACGACAAGGAGGAAAAGCGGAATAATTTTGCTTCGGATATCGTAGTTGATGGAGTCTCCTACCACTTGGAGGAAGTGCGGCATGAGATTCTTGGGCAGCGCCCGGCGAAACCTTCTGGTAAGGAACGTATCACTGTATACAGTGACGCTTTTCTGGTAGATACAGATGAAAAACTGGTACCGGCGCAGGAGATTGTGCGGGACGGCTGTATCTATGAGCTGCAGGGATATACGAAAGAGAAAACCGTAATACCGGCTCATGAGGAACTGGCAGAGGATACCATACTTTATGAAGCCGTGGAGGCTGCGGATACGATACCGGAAAAAGTATCCATCACGGTGACGGACAAGAGAACCGGACAGCAGATAGAGCGGAGTGTTCCTCTTTCCGAATATACATTTTCTGATCGAAGATGGGAGGACGGGTTTGAGTTCCATGCCGTGTTCCATGAATACGGAACGCCGGGGTATCATTTGGGGGATGTGGTCATCCCCCACAATGATGAGACACCGCAGCTTGCCGGATATGAAGAAGAACTGTTGCAGCTCTTAGGGCTTGATAAAAAGAACTATGAAATCCAACAGATGGAATGGGCTGGGAGCGCTTATCAGAATCCGGAAGGAATCACCTGCCGGGACGCCCTGATTTCGGGCCGTAAAATGATTGCGGACTGCAGCGCTGTGTACAGCGGCAGCGTAGTGTTTGAGGAGGAAGACGGATTCAGGTATGAGGCGGAATATCTGGCAAGAGACTTCCTGAAAAAACAGGAGGTCGAGTATCAGATAAAGGCAACCGCCATATACACTACGCAGAAAACATCCAGAGTGCCGGTTGCTCTTATCGGTACAGGAACCGCACTTGCGGCCTCGGCAGGCATTGGTGTCATTTACCAGGTGAAGAGAAGAAAGAATGGAAAGGGCATAATAGGAGTTAAAAAATAAAAAAATAGAAATACGGTTCACCTGGCTGTGACTGTTTTATTACACTTAACTCATAACCAATATGGAATGGAAGGAGTTTGGGGATGAAATTGATGTGTAATAAAAAGAATGGGAGAAGCAAGAAACGGCAGCCAGATGTAATCTGTCCGTACTGCGGTCGGCATGCCGTGCTTCGGCCTGCGGAATATGTATATGGCAGCCATACCATCGTGCCTGGGAGCCGGCTATATGTCTGTAGCAATTATCCGGACTGGTGTGATGCTTATGTCAGTGTCCATGAAGGGACCAATACTCCAAAAGGGATACTGGCCGACGGAAATCTGAGAAACAAACGGATACAGGCTCACAGAGCCTTTGACCGCTTATGGAAGAGCCGTCTGATGACGAGAAGCGAGGCATACGGCTGGCTGGCTTTGAAACTGGGGATTGAGCCGCATGAGGCTCATATTGGAAATTTTTCAGACTACTATTGTGGACAGACCATAGCAGAGTGTGAGAAGTTATGGAATAGCTGCTGTAAAAAAACGGCGGCATAGAGATTGGAGCGTGTCTGAATTGCTTTCTGGCAGACACACTCTTGGGAGAGGAGATGACAGGGTGCGTTTAGAAGCAGATGAGGAGGAGATGTATACGAGAATGGACCGGCGTGATCTGTACCGCCGGGTTTCTGCAATTCTTGCGGTAGCAGGGGCGGTATTTCTGATTTTGATTGTAGCAGGATACCGGAGCTGGCAGATGTTTTATTTTGCGCTGGTATCCGTTGCTGGAGGATTGGTGCTGTTTGCGTGTTACCGGAATAAGGATCAGTATGTGATTGATATTTCGGGCTGTTTTTTGGAACTGAAGGAGGGAATCCTCACTGTTTGCCAGCCTATGAAGGCGCAGGAATATGAGACTGCAAAGATAGACAGTACCGAGGTGGGAGGACTTGCAGAGGAAAAAAAGAGCGGATGCCCACGGTTTTATGTAATTTTGAAAGAAAATAGCAGAAACAGCAGAATCACAGCGGGCGGCAATACATACAAGACCATACGGGTTGAGTCTTTTGGGTATTCTGGTGAACAATTCCGGATCTTGTTTTTAAACTTCCGTAATGAAGTTTCCAAAGGTCTGGAGGTTTCACCTTTAAAAATCCCGGCGGATAAAAAATGGAGAAAGCGGCAGCAGTTTCCGTTTCCGGTGTTGTATCTGCTTCTCTATTTTGTGCCTGTAGCAGTATCGCTTTTATCTTATTATTAGGAGCCTGCTAATAAAAAGTCAAGCACTTTTTGAAAATTTTTGTGAAGTGATTTTATGGCACAACTCTAAGACCGCCTCATCAGCCGGTCAAAAAGAAAGCCGTAATAGACGGAATGATTATTCGTTTTGTTCCAGACTGCGCAGATGTGCTTTTACCTTGCCGTAGTAGATGCGGAGGAACTTATTCGCACCAGCAGTCATGTACACATAGTAAGGTTTTCCTTCGGAACGCTTCCGGTTCAGAAACTGGTAGACAGGTTCATTCTCCGGGGCATTCTGGAGCAGGGTGGTCATGACCTGGAACAGGGTCTTACGGAGCCTGCCGGTTCCACATTTGGAAGCTTTGTTGCTCTTTGAGTTGTGCTGCCCTGACTGCTCCACACCGGGATCGACACCTGCAAAAGCAGTGATTGCCTCCCGATGGGTAAATCTTGAAACATCGCCAATCTCAGCAATGAGCTGGGGACCGTAAGTTTTGCCCACGCCATACATGCCCATGACAACCTCGTATTCTGGGAGCGTGGAAGCAAGTGCATTCATCTCCCTGCGGAGCTGTTCGATATGGGCAGAGGCAAGATTGAGCTGCTGGATACTCTGCTGGATCAGAAGCTTATAGGACGTCTCCTTTGGGAACACGGCAACAAGCTCTTTAGAGGCGTTAAACAGTTCTTCTGGTTTGGAAGGCTGATAAATATAATGGTGTTTCCTGCAGAAAGCTTCATAGCGCACTGTAAAAGCTTTCAAGCCGGTTTTACGGACACAGTCCACATGCCAGAATGAGTAAGCGTAATCGACCCATTTTTCACTGCCATCTTCACGGGCAGGGCTGTTGAACAGTTTATTTACACCGGGGTATGTATTATCCAACAGTGCAGTCAGGTTTGCCTTTGCGGCAACCTTTTGCTTCATAAAGAAGCTGAATTGTGAATTTAAGGTTTTCAATTGGTTACGTGTATTGTCCATACATGAATACTGCCGCAGTTCAGCCCAGTTGTCAAGGGTATAGCGTGCTATCTTTTTAGCATCAGCAGGGTCAGATTTGACCTTGCGCAACGTATTGTTACCAAAGTTTTTAATCAGATGCGGATTGACGACAGTTACAAAAAACCCGGCATTAGAGAGGGAGTTAGCCATGGACTCATGGTATCTGCCAGTACACTCCATTACAATCCTTGTATCCCCTTCAAGTGAAGCCAGATAATTTGATAGTTCTTTTAAGGATTGGGAAGTGTGAAAAACATCAAAGGGTTTCCTGACAATGACGCCTCCGGGCTGCAGGACTGCGATGGTGCTCTTGCCCTTTGAGACATCAATACCGACAGCGTTGTACATCCTAATGTACCTCCTGAAAATGAATTTGCATGGTATCCAGCATTCCTCACTGCTTATTCAATCTCCTGGGGTATCAAACGGACATGTACAAGGACAGTCCAACCTGCATAAATCGAACGGCTGCAAATGATAGGCTGGCTGACTGGCTTTCTTGCGGACACCTAAAGTGGTCCTAGGAGGTGTCGTCATACCAATGCCTAATCATTATACAGCTTAAACAATGAGAGGATTAAGTCCCAACTGGCTGTTGGGTACTGAAACCCTACACTTATATATTAGGAGGAGTAATATATGAAACTGACTAATTACGAGAAGGAGATGCTGAACGGTGACCATGGGGAAGTCCGGCAGCAGGCGATGCAGGTCCTTTATGACCTGGCCGCATTCCATGATGTAGACAGGTTTGTTGAGATTGTGGGATGTCATGACGACAGTACCGTATATGCAGGAGAGGCACAGGTTGCATTTGCGGAAATGCTGGCTGAAAAGGGGGCCAGGTTCGCGGTTCCCACAACCACCAATGCCACGGCCTGCGATATGTTAAAATGGCACCGCCAGAAACATGATGTGGAGGTAATGAGCGCAACCCGCCGCATCGAGGCGTCACATATAAAGATGGGGGCCATCCCCACCTGGTCCTGCGCACCGTATCAGGCCGGGTTTCAGCCATCCTTCGGACAGCAGCTGGCCTGCGCGGAGTCCAATGTAATTTGTTATTATAACTCCATCATCGGCGCCAGGACCAACCGTTATGCCGGTCCCTTAGAGCTGCTGTGCGGCATTGCGGGCAGGGTTCCTTATTTCGGGCTCCACGTGCCGGAAAACCGTTACGCCCAGGGCCTTGTAAAACTAGGGGATGATATTAAACTGGAATACTTTGAGGATGAGTCCATGTATCCATTGGTTTCCTATGCATTTGGTTCCATTGTGGGTGACCGGGTCTGGGCCCTGGAAGGTATGCCGGCCAATATCACCAATGACAATCTGAAACAATGCAGCGCTACCGCTGCTTCATCCGGCGGTATCGCACTGTTCCATATGATTGGGGTTACGCCGGAAGCACAGACACTGGAGATGGCGTTTGGCGGGAAGAAACCCCAGGAAGTAGTGGAAATCCACATCAAAGACCTGGAAGAGGCGGAGCGCCAGCTTACGAATTATGAGGTGGACGGTGATATCGATGTGGTACTGCTGGGATGTCCGCATTTCTCCTATGATGAATGCGCCAAGCTGGAAATACTGATGAACGGCAGGAAGGTAAGCGATTCCACGGAATTATGGATCATCGTGGGAAGGGCCACCGTGGACCGCTTAAAGGACAGCGGGCTGTATGAAAGGCTTACGGCGCTGGGAATCCAGATTTACAGCGACGGCTGCATACTGGAATACCGCTCACAGAAGCTGGGAACAAAAACCATCATGTCCAATTCCGGGAAATTTGATACATACTGCTTCAGCATGCGGGGAATCCAGCCGGTATTTGGAAACATGCGGGAGTGCGTGGAGACTGCGGTTGCAGGTAAGATAGGTAATTGCGAAACTCATAGTAACAAGAACTATTGATAGAAAATCCAGTTGT
>ERZ1036416.280-NODE-280-length-18472-cov-35.395993_pt1 | contig 18472 bp, 22 predicted proteins | sample MGYA00514219_ERZ1036416 | MGnify/ENA primary metagenome ERZ1036416 (study PRJEB33795, sample SAMN09464945) | human gut metagenome | host: Homo sapiens | place: USA: Stanford, California | collected 2016-11 | study: EMG produced TPA metagenomics assembly of the...
AGCCCTGCCATTATCATAGAAGAGCTGCTTTTACAGAGATTTCTTCACACACTCAGCATCATGCGGGCTTCGTCCCCAAAGTAATCGACATTCTTATAAAACAGAAGTTCATCAAGAAGATTCAATAAGGAATCCTTTGAAAAGTCTATATTCATTGAGAGCTCTTCCATTTTGTTACCATCCTTTCAGTAAAATGGGTATACCTTAATGCAATTGATTAGAGTACCAGCATTGTTCGGAACAGGCGTATTCCCTCTTTGAATCCCTCAAAATAAGCGTGGTCGGTGCCTTCTGTGATTGCAGCAAGCACCTTTTGGCTAAGAGTTACACTTACCTTTGAATCCATCAAGTTTTCATTCAGCAGATTGTCTATGTCCTCCAAAGCGGAATTGCATTTATCTCCCATAATATCTGTATCAGTATCTGACAATCTCTTAATCAGGAGTTGATACAACTCGTTATCTATTTTTACTGTTAATGTTCTATCCAAACCAAGCACACTCCTTTCAAAAGTTAGTTGATATGTTCCAAAGAAATGGCTATAATAGATACAGGGAGCCGCTAACTCCCTATACCTCTTTTTATTGTTCGCCATTTCTTAGCTGGTAGGCTGATTGTAGGTGGTCAATATTAAGAGGTTCTTTTTCGCTATCCTGAAGCTGTAGAGCTATATTCAAAATCTTGACACAGTTCCTGATACCGCCTCTTTGGAGCGCCAGTTTATGAAGATACAAAAGGCTTTCTTTATCCAGCCGTTGGTTCTCAAAAATAGATGCAATATCATCTAATGATGGTTCTACAATGTGGCGCCTGATTCCGATACGGCTATAAAGCTGGGCAAAATGTGCCTGTCCCCTTCCGTGCATACGGTCATATACCGTAGGGTTTCCGCAAAGGACGATTCCTGATTCAGTGGCATCATTGATTGCCCTTAGGTTTTCAAGTGCCCTGATTGATAAATGCTGTGCTTCATCAATGATGATAAGTTTTGGATTGTTGGTTAAATAGTCCGTTATGGTGTCAACCAGAAGCCGATCCACTCCACGCATTTCCTTTCCAATACAAAACAGTATCTTTTCACAAACTCCTTTGGTAGACTTATCGCAATCCTTTAATTCCAAGTAAATTACATCAGGATGCGTAGATACATATTCTTTTAGGGAAACAGTCTTACCAAGTCCAGCATCACCATAGATAAGGGAGATATCCCCAGCGGCTTCTGCAAAAGAAACCGCCATGACAATATCCTGCACTGTCTGTGTATGTGCAATATGTAGCTTGTTCATAAAACTCCTTTCTGGCCATATGCGTTTTTCTCTTTAATGATTGAGCTGGGAGTTACCGCCTCATATTCATAATCCCAATAGCGCCCCAGTACATTCTGTGCTTTACAGAAGGCTAATACTGCTTCATAGTGTGGGCACTCCGCGATGCGGTCATACTGACCTGAAAACCACTCGCTAATAAAACTCTCTGTATCCGGTTCGGCTGTTGCCTTGATTCTATCTATTATATGTTCCATACTCTTCTCCTTCCTACATTTATGCTTGTTTAGCTGTTGCATTAGCCCTATCTAACATTTTCTGCCTGAAATTGTCCACCATCTTTTTTTGTTTATCATTGACCTCACGTTCACGGAGCTTCTGCTGTTTTAGAATATCTTCATAATTGCGTTCTATATCTGATTGATTGATTTTCTTAACATTTTCCTCAATCTTCTTGTTGCGTATGACTTCAATCGTTTTAGGCTTTGCAATAGGTACTTGTTCCATGCTATCTGCCTGACGCTGTAGACGTTCCCCAATGGATTCCGTACTTCTTATGACATTGTCAGCCGTATAATTGTTTAGAGCCTTTTGACGTGCTATTTTCTTTCGGTGGTTTTCCCGTTCATAATCTTCTTTTGTAAGGTTCCATCCAGGTGCTTTTACTTCCTCAGCGATAAAAAGGTAATTTTCATCCTTATCAAAAATATATAAAATTTCTGGTTTTGTAGGGTCATATTTTGCAATTACCTTTTTACCAAAATGATTTATACAATTATCATTATAAAAATGAATATTATTAAAGGTTATACCGTTTCTCCCTACAGTTCTTATCCCTTTTACACGCATCAGGCTAAAGAACAGAACATCTTTTGAAACCTTGCGAATTGTATATGGCAATTCCGAATACCAATAATTCGGACTTTTGTTATACATTGCAATACCAGAATTAGAATCACAATTATAAACTTCATATACATACTTGTTATGTAGTTCAATGAATTCTTCCAGCGTAATCACATCCATAATATTAAGGTCTTTCAAGTCCTCTGGACGTTGCTTTGCATTGCGGCCAGCATAAGAAGGGAATTGCTTTCCCAACTGTCCTTCAAAAGTGCCGAACGTTCGTTCTATTGGCTTCGCCTTTGCATTATAAGGATTGGCATATGTATAATCAATTGAAAGATTCATAGCAAGGCTACTGAATATCTTATCTTCATCTTCTTTTGAGCAGATATATTTATCCTCAAAGAATAAGTCTTTAGCCTTGTAATCCTTACCATTATCAAGTCTGACTCCTTTGGGAACCCCAAAGTGTTCTACTCCCAGGCCAAAGCTGCATAAAACAATATCAGCATTCGGTGATTCAATTCGGATAATGCTGGACATCATTTTCCTTGTCCTCATATCCATCCAATAACTTCCCCACGGCCTTGCAAGTTTCCAACCACCTTTTCCATCAGGGACTCTTACAAATATATCCCATAGGTGATGGTCTGACACCCACCAGTCATTGGGCGCTAATTTAGAGTAATCACGTTCAGTATAAGGCACACACTTATCTTCAAATGCCTTTTCTCCTTCTCTGGCCCTTATCACCATAGCCGAGTTCATGTTCTTGACCAGAAGCCGAAATGCTTTGATTCCTGGTATCACATCCCCGTTCAAATTTGCCTGCATCTGTACATCCCTAAAACATAACTCTATGGAAGGTTTTGTTTGGCGCAGATATAGTGACATAAAAGAATTTATATACTTTTGTGGTATGGAGCTTTGTCCTCGATTGTAACCACCACGTTTGTCAGATAATTTTTCAACATTACCGGACTTGGATATCTTTTCCCATGTATACAGTGTTTTAGGCGTGGTTTGAAACTCAGGATGTTCAAGATTCCACTTATTATAGACAAAAGATTTCCTAATCTCTGTTTTTTTGGTCACTCCACTGTTTAGCATTTCCTTCTGATATTGTTTGTGTTCTGCGATTGCAAGTTTTTTAAGTTCCCCTTTTTTACGCTGGGCGCTCGTATAGGTGTAATCCGTATTGAAAACGGTTTGACATTCACCTTGTTCGTTGTGATAGGCTTTTTGTGCCTGATCAGATAGAAACATTAAATTAATCTCTATTTTTTTTCCACCTTGACCTGTGGAAGATGGGATATAACGATAGTCTTTTCCTTTAGTCGCATTTTTAAGCCGTTTCTTTACTGCACTTTCTGTTATGCATTCTAGTTCAGCAGCTTCCTTTACCGATAACCATTTCATGCCTAAACACCACCTTTGACAGACTTATTGAGAATTGGTATCAACAATTTTGTCGATACTTACTGAGAGAACTTCGGAAATTTTTAATAGTAACTGTACTGACGGATGTGTTTTTTCGGCTATAATTTGATTTATATGCCCTTTGGTAACACCGCATTGTTGAGCTAACCAAACTTGTGTTTTGTGTTGTTCATACAATAGATTACTGATGTTTTTTCCAATCATAGAAAATCTCCTTCCAAAATATTTATTTGTCATTGTGCATTTAACCAAGTTAAACTATAATAAACTTAGTTCATTACAATCATTATAAATCAACTGATTCAATTTGTAAAGCAAAAATTGAATCAGTTGATTCTGGGAGGAAAATATGGAGGCAATTTGTATTAGAATAAAAGAATTAAGAAAACAGCTTAGTATGTCTCAAGTCGAATTTGCAAAGAATTTGGGAGTTACTAATGCCCATATTTCAAAAATTGAAAAAGGGGCAACGGTTCCATCAGAAGCATTAATCAAGCTTATCTCAAAAGAATATCAAGTAAATGAAGCCTGGTTAAAACAAGGAACTGAACCGATTTATATTTCTGAAATTATGGATAAAGCAGAGGAACAATTAATAGGTGCGACAACAACATTCAATAGGCTGTTATCATCTGATTCATATGTGCTTAGAGGATTAGCTGCTGAATTGGAATTTTTCTTTACAAGTATCACTGATGTCACATATTTAGAAGAAAATCAGAAAGTAGAATATTTATCTATTGTAAAAAATATGTTTTCTCTTATAAACCAATATAACTTAATGGTGAAAGACCATCTATGCTCTAAACAAATGATTATAAATAATATTATGGATAATCACTTTGAAAACTATAAAATAGGGATGGAAAGCTGTATTGATGAGTATGTAGAGCTACTAAAAAAAACGATTTAAAAATTTCCCTTAGTCATGAAAATGGTAAACCTTCTCAAATTAGCTGAACCCTTTATAATTTCAGTATTTGAGAGGGTTTTTCACATTTTCATCACTTCCCTTAGTAGAGCCATTTTTCACATTTCAATCCCTTTGTCAAAAATGCCAAAATTCCTTATAAATCCAAGCTTTTTTGACAAAGTGAATTTTCACGTTTTGCAGGGCGCTTGACACTTGCAAAATAAAAACATCCGGAAAAGCTGTTCAGCTCTGCAAATACTTTTCCAGACATTTTAACCCTTTTAAAATAGTCTCCAAATCTTCTTTGCTCATCGTATCCTTCTCAGAATGACTGCCCATCTGCTCTATCATGCCCAGCACCAATGACCGCCCTTTTTCCGTGAGGGCCACATTTATAAAACGGGCGTCTTTGTCATTCTTGACCATTGTAATATGGCCGGCCCGTTCCAGACGCCGGCAGAACATGGAGCAGTTTCCTTTTGTAACATGGAGACTCCTGCTCAGCTGAGTCAGGTTTACCTGTCCGTCCGCCAGAAAGAGATGATTGAGCACCCTTCCCTGTTCCGGGGTAATGCCGAAGGGCCTGCACTTTTCCTCCACACATTCCCGGACAAGCCAATTCACCTTGCGAAGCTCCTGAAACCACTGGTCCTTAAAATTAATAAACGCCATAAGGAACCTTCCTCCCCATTCTCTTGATTTTTATACTTCCCCAGATAGTTTACATATAAACTATTATAGGATATCATTACAGCCGTTAAAAATAAAGAGCATTTTTATTAAATAAATATAAAAATTCAATAAATTGATGGGACTTACCTTACATTTTTTGAAGTTGACTGCATAATTATTCTCCCGGCAGAGAAACATTTTAGAGGAAAAATTTCAAGAAGAAACTCAAAAAAATTTCAGGCCGCCGATACCTCCCATCAAGATATCAGCGGCCTGTTTTCCGGCTCTTATTCCATCTGTTTTTTTATCTGCTTTTTTATCTGGTTTGTTATCTGTTTTACTATTTACTTTATTGTCTGCTTCTCTGTCTGCTTTGCTTGTCTGTTCTGTTATTTTTTCTGCCTGCCTCACACCTTGATCCGCTCCGCAACCTCATTTCCGATTGCAAGGCGCATATTGTTCATTCCGATTATCATGCTGTCCCTTCCATGCTGGAACACATTGATGGTACTTCCCTCCCTGATGTCATGCTGATGCATAAACTCCATGACCTGGGGATTGCCGAACATCCATTTAATCGTACAGACAGCACCTGCCTTAACCTCTGATAATGACTGCATAACCACACCTCCGTTGCCTTTTCGTTCATACCCAGTATGATCAGGGGGGCCCTTTTTCATGCCGGCCCTTCTGTTTACTTATATTGTAAACACCCTGAAGGCTGTTAGTCAACGGCAATGTGGGTTAGGCATTTTTAATCTTTTTTATTTTTTGATGCTTAGTCCTCCGGGTCCGTAAATCCCATCAGCCTGCACACGATGAAGCCGGCTGCATAGGATGCGAACAGACCTACGAAATACAGGGGGAATCTGGTGGTAATGAACGCCAGGGGGATTCCTGACAGCTCAGGAACCTTGGCCGCCACCTTCATCACAGCCATAATACTTCCTCCGATTCCTCCTCCGATACAGGAGGCTATAAACGGCTTTCCAAGGGGAATGGTACAGCCCCACATCAGAGGTTCCCCTATGCCCAGCATACCCACGGGAAGCGCATTCTTAATGGTCTTTTTCAGTCTCTGGTTCTTTGTCTTTAAATATACGTAAAACGCAGCTCCCACCTGTCCCGCTCCGGCCATACAGGTAACAGGCAGCAGATAGGTGACGCCGAAATCCGTTATAAGCTGGGTGTTGACCGCTATCAGCCCATGATGCATTCCCGTCATTACCAGAGGCAGATAGATGGCTGAGGCCAGACCGGCCAGCACAGGCACCTTATAGATGATAAAGCTGACAAAGGCTCCTATGGTCTCCGATATGAAACCGCCTATGGGCTGGAATACCATCAGGCCCACAAAGGTCATGACACAGACCGTAATCAGCGGCCGCAGGAACATGTCCAGGAAATCCGGTATGACTTTTTGAAGCTGTTTCTCCAGCAGCACTGCCACATAGGCAATAATCAGTACAGATATCACGCCGCCCCGCCCGGGTGTAATGGACACATGGAACAGCTGTACCCCGGCCAGGGACGAACTGTTCAGTATGGAGGCCAGGACAGCACCGATAATGGGACTTCCGCCGAATTCCTTGGATGTATTATAGCCTACGATGATGGGCAGGATGGTAAAGACTGAGTAGGCCAGCGCGCTCATGATCTTGCCGAAATCCGTATCCTGAAAGCCCGGAAAAAATACATAGGATGATTCATAGACAGCAACCACCAGTCCGCAGGCTATGAATGCGGGGATAATGGGAATGAAAATATTAGCTATCTTTTTCAGCATGTTCTTGTAAGGGACATTGTTCTTAGCCCTGTTTTCCTCTTTCAGGAGAACGGCCTCGTCCACCTCTTCACTTTTAATATGGGTCATACCGCTCATAAGCTGGGCCACTGCCGCCGCAGTGCCGGGACCCAGCACCACCTGGACATGGCTGCCCTCCTCAATGACCCCCAGTACGCCCTCCAGCTTCTTAAGCTCCTCCCGTCTCATTTTTTCCGGATCCTTTACAGTCAGCCTGACCCGGGTATAGCAGTTTGCTATGGTCCTGATATTGGATTCACCCACCAAATTACAGATTGATTGTGCCAGCTCTTTCTTTGTCATAAGATACCTTCCCCTTTCTTATCTCTTGCCTGTCATACCGTCTTTTTTAGTATCGCCCACTCCTGTACCACTGAAAAACCTGCCTTCTCATAAATCCTTCTGGCAAAATTGGTTTCCGTCACAAAAATCGTCATATACTCCGCTCCCATGTCCTTAAGCGCCTGACACAGGCTGAAGAACAGTACATTGCCGATTCCCCTTCCCCCGTCAGCCGGGTCCACTGCCAGCGCCGAAAAAAATCCCCGCCCGTTTTTCTCCGGATACACGGTTCCGGCTGTGCCCATCACCCTGCCGTCCCTGTCCTCCACTATGAGAATCTTCTTATGTTCCCGGATTCCGTCCCGGAATTTTTTCAGGAACGACTGGTCCTTCAGACGCTCAAACATTTCCTCATATCCGAAATTCCCGGCACTGTCAAACCAGGCAACTCTGATTCCCTCCGACTCCAGCTCCATGATGTGTTTCTGTATGTCTACCGGAATGTAAAATTTTTCCAGTTCCAGGTAATAAGAAACCTCTTTTTGAACCAGCTCATACCCCCTTCTCTGAAAAAATATATATCCCGGGGAATCTGTCCTGATTCCCGGCGCCTTGTTGTGCTCATGGCCCTCCCGGTCTATGTACCAGGACATTTTAATGGGGCATTTGTGGCTGATTCTTATTTCATGTTTTCCCTGGTCCTTCAGAAATGCTTCCGCTTTTTCCAAAAGGCTGCTCCCCACACCTCTGCCTTCATATTCCTCTTTTACCACCAGAAGGAATATATAGCCCGGCGTATTGTCCCGGTTTTGTCCCGGCAGGAATTCCTTCTGGCTGATTGCCGCTGCAAACCCTGCCAGGCTGCCGGAATCCGTAAAGGCCAGAATGCATCCCTCGGGGTCAAAATCCGGTTTATCCAAAAGCTCTGCCTTCCATTCTTCCGGTGAATCATAGGCCTTATACCGGATACGCACCGCTTCCTCTTTCCACAGCCGCACCATCTGCGGCAGCATGGTTTCCTTATACGTCCTGTATTGCATTACGAACATACCCCCCAGCTCGATTTAATCTTGTCTTTGCGGATTTTGCACCGCACTGCAGCAGAATCATGGTGATTGCCAGCTTTACGCTTCCCTCCGCCTCCTCCAGGCTGTCCCTGGCTTCTTCCCTGGTGCATCCCGTGGCTGTCATGACAATATTTTCCGCCCTAGTTATCAGCTTCATATTTGTCTGCACAACATCCACCATCAGGTTCTGGTAAACCTTGCCGATACCCACCATGCTTCCTGTGGATATCATATTCAGAACCATCTTCTGGACAGTTCCGGCCTTCAGCCTGGTGGAACCCGTAAGGACCTCGGGTCCCGGTACCGGTTCAATGGCAAGGTCTGCTTCCTTTCCTATCTCAGAATCCCGGTTGCAGGACACGGCCACTGTTCTGCATCCAATCTTTTTGGCATACCTGAGGCCGTATATCACATAAGGCGTCCTTCCGCTGGCAGCCAGCCCGATGACGATATCTGCCGGGGACAGATGAATCTCTTTCAGGTCTTCCTCCCCCATGGTCTGGCTGTCCTCTGCTCCCTCCACTGCCCTGACAAAGGCAGGGGTGCCGCCCGCCATTAGGCCCACCACCACGTCCGGCGACACCCCGAAGGTGGGAGGACATTCCACCGCATCCAGTACTCCCAGCCTTCCGCTGGTACCTGCTCCTATATAAATGATCCTTCCCTTTTGTTTCAGACTGTCCGTACACCAGGCAATGGCCTGGGCAATCTGGGGCAGAACCTCCCCTATTGCCTCCACTGCCTTCCCGTCCTCCCGGTTCATAACGGTAACAATTTCCAGGGGCGTCATCTGGTCCAGCCCCATGGTCTCCTTATTCCTGCTTTCTGTTACCAACACTGACAAATCTATCATGGTGTTTCCTCCCCTTACAATGCGTTTTGGTTTTCCTCCGGCCCCTCGGATTTAGCTATATGGGTCTTTCTGAACTGCTCCATACACTCGTCATACCGCTTGTGCACATAGGCCGTATACAGAATATCTATCATGTTCAGCTGGGATATTCTGGATGACATGGCCCCACTCCTGAATATCAGTTCCGTTGCAGCCACTGCCAGGTTATAATCAGCCAGACGGACCAGGGGCGACTGCTCAAACCTGGATATGGTGATGACCGGCGCCTCCCTCAGCCTGGCCTCCCTGGCACATGTTATCATTTCCTCAGTAAGACCGGAATAGCTGACGATCAGAGCCAGGTCGCAGCTTCGGATGTTTCTGGCCTGCAGGAGCTGGGCATGCCAGTCATCACAAATCACACATGCCTTGTTGACCCTAAGAAGCTTCAGATACATGTCCCTGGCCACCAGCAGGGAAGAACCAATTCCGAACAGATACACGGTCTGGCTCCTGTCCAGCAGCTCCACACATTGATTCAGGATATCCAGGTCCACAAGCTTCCTGGTATTGTCAAGAGACACTATGTTCTTATAGGTCACCTTGTTCACCAGTTCTTCCAGGCTGTCGTCCTTTTTTATCTCCTGCTCCATGGGCCGCGTACTCTCCCTGCGCAGGGCTGACTCATATAACAGGGATTTCTGCAGCTCCTTATAACCGTCAAACCCCATCTTCCTGCACAGGCGGACAATGGTTGCCGCTGAGGAAAATGTTTTATCTGCCAGCTGCTTTATGCTGTATCCTGCGGCTTCCTCTGGATTTTCCCTTAAAAATCTGAGGACCCCCTTCTCAGCCCCGCTGGCCTGCGCTGAATATTCCTGTATCCTGACAAGTACACTTTTCATATTGGTTCCTTCCTATGACTTTATATTACTCTTTTAAACACTTTTGTCAATATTATATGATTTTAATGAAAAAAACGTTTCATATTTTGATTTTTTCGCCTTTTATTGCGCGTAAATCCTGAAAAGCCGCCGCTTTTTTAGTGAGCGGCGGCCTTACCGGACCATGACTGTGCAGCATTATTTGGTATGATTTCCCGAAAGCATTGACGGGAAGAATTAACTGGAAGCATTAACCGGAAGCATTGACTGGAAGCATTGACCGGTAGCATTGACCGGTAGCATTGACCGACATCCTTAACCGGAAGCATTATCCCCCCTCCGGCCCGGCCTCCTTAGGCAGCCAGTCTGCTTTGACATAGTACAGGAACATGCCTGCCGCACAGATGACCCAGGTAATGGGCCACCCCGCCATGACCACCATCAAACTGTGAGTCATGGGCACTGCCACAAGCAGGTAAATCTGTCTCAGCACCACGAAGCTGCCCAGCATAAAGAACATGGGGACCTTGGAAAGTCCGGCGCCGCGCAGGGCGCCGTTTAGTACCTGGACCACGGGCAGGGCGATGTAGGCGCTGGAGAAAACCCGGAGCATACTGCTTCCGTTCCCAATTACCTGGGGATCATTGGTAAACACGCTGATTAACAGGGGGGCTCCGAAATACATTCCCACTGAACCTGCCAGAATAATCAGGGAGCTCATAACCCAGGCGGCAAATATTCCCTTCTTCACCCGTTTATACTTGCGTGCTCCGATGTTCTGTCCCACAAAAGTGGTGATAGCCATATTAAAGCTCTGAAGGGGCAGCTGGAGAAATCCGTCAATCCTCAGGGTAGCGGAATATCCGGCCATGGCAGCCGTTCCGAACCGGTTGATATAGGACTGCACCACCACGTTGGAAAATGAGGTGATGCTCTGCTGACAGGCAGCCGGAAAGCCAAAGGCAATGATTTTGCGGATCATTTTCTTGTGGAACCGTATCTTGCGGATTTCCACCTTATAGTCCTCCCGGGTATGCATCAGCTTGTGCATGACCATGAATGAGCTCACTGCCTGGGCCATAATGGTGGCAATGGCCACACCTGCAATGCCCATGTGTAACCCGCACACAAAGGTGAAATCCAGGATGATGTTCACGATACTGGCCACTGCCAGATAGAGCAGGGGATGCCTGGAGTCTCCCACCGCGCGCAGTATGCCTGAGCCCATATTGTAAAAAAGTGAAAATGTGATTCCGCAGAAATAAATCATCAGATATAGAGAAGAATGGGGAAGGACGTCCTCCGGCACCCCGATTGCCCTGAGAAGAGGTCCTGTATACAGCAGTCCCAGCCCGGTAAACACTATGCTCAACAGCCCTGTAAGGGCCATGGCGCTGTGAACCGCCCGGCTCATAGCCTCACCCTGTCTGGCCCCGAAGTATTGGGAAATCACCACTCCCGCGCCGGTGGACAGGCCCATGAAGAACCCCACCAGCATATTGATGACCGGGGTCGAAGCCCCCACCGCCGCCAGGGCGTTGGTATTAACAAAATTTCCTACCACATAGGAATCCACTGTATTGTACAACTGCTGGAAAAAATTCCCTATCAAAAGGGGGATTGAAAACCAGAAAATAGACTGAAAGATACTGCCGTCAATCATATCCGTATTAGCGCTTTGCAAGACACCACCCCATTCCCCAATCATTGGTGACCGCCCCTCCCTGTGCCTTGGAATATAAACCATTACAAAAAAGAGAAAGCAGTCCATACCGAAGCCGCTCTCTCTATCATACATGATTTTCGTGGAATTTTCTATCTGTTTCTCTTTAATTCCTTCTGCTTTATACCTTTTGTTCTATATCTTCTGTTTCATACCCTCTGTTTCATACTCTCTATTTCATACCCCTGTTTCATACCCCCTGTTTCATACCTTCTGTTCTATACCTTCTGTTCTATACTTTCTGTTTTATTTATGCTACTGCCACACATTTCACTGCCGCCCCTTTTTCTCCGTCTTTTATTCCGTCTCTTACTCCATCCCCTACTCCGTCTCTTACCCCATCCCCTACTCCATCTCCTACTCCGTTCCCTTGCCTCATCCCCTACTCCGCCGCCCCGGCAAGCCTCCGCTCCTTTTTAATGCTCCAAGCGTACATGGCGCCTCCTGCCGCCAGCCAGAACACGGTATACAGGGCGGTGCCCGCCAGCTGGGGCCAGGCAGCGTCCCAGCCGATTCCCTTCAGGTTCACAGCCTTCAGTTCCACGGCAATATTGGCAATAGGCGAAAATATCCTGGATGCAATGCTGAGCCATTTGGGCATCAGATAGTACGGGAAAATAAGCCCTGAGGTAAATATAATCAGGTTGCTGCACATCATATACAGCTGCGCAAAGCAGGCCAGCCTTTTGGTAAATGACCCCAGCATCACGCCAAAGGCCACGGCCGCCAGCATGAAAAGCACGGTGCTGAACAGATAGAGCCCGATTTCCCCCCGCAGGGGAATATTCTTATACAGTCCCACCACACACAGCACCACGAACTGAGCCGCCACCGCGCCGCCTGCCACCACGGCTGTCCTGATAATTCCGTCTTTTAATTCCTCCCCCCGCTTTTCCGGGGCAGCCGCTGCCAGAGCTTTTCTTTTTCGTATCATGAGCGGAATAAAAAATGAGATGAGAAAGGTCTGCATAGTGATGGCGGGAACCAGCAGATAGCTCATTTTCCTGATGTAATCGCCCTGTGGTTCATACAAGGTCCTGTCCATGTAAGAAAATGTACCCAGACTGGTCTGGGCCGCCGAGGGGTAAAAGTTGTTTCCCTCCAGCATCTTAAGCTGCATTCCCGCGCTCATGGTCCCCAGCACAGACGATGCAGCCCCCACTGCCCCGCCGCCGGTGATGATGTTGGAACAGTCCGCAAATATCACTGCCTGGGGTGATTTCTTCAGGGACATATCCCGGCTGAAATTTTCAGGTATCATGACGCCGGCCTCAATCTTCTTATCCAGGATGGCCTGTTTCAGATCCTGCTCCGAATCCGCATAATATACAATATCCAGAGAGGGATTGATGCCAAACTGCTTCACAATGGACTGGGACAAGGAGGACCGGTCCTCATCCAGGATTCCAAAGGGAATATCCTCTGTGTAATCATTTTTCCAGATGGTAGTAATCAGGAGCATACCGGCCAGCACGGAAATAAACAGACCAATAACCGTGTTTTTTTCTTCCTTCCATATCCTGCTTATCATAGGCCGGCCACCCCGCTTTCCGTCAAGGGACTATCTGCGGGCGCTTTTCCCGGCACTGCCCCGGCATCCCTGAATTTCTTTGCCACTGCAAGCACCATCACCGCGCAGAAGCCCATAAGCCACAGAACATGGTGGGCCTCACTCAGAAAGCTGCGCTCCACCAGGGCCATGTCCCTGAACGGCACAATATAATGGGTATTGGGCATGAACCAGGTAAGAAACTTACAGGGCCATGGCATGGAGATAACCGGAAATGTGTAACCGGCCAACAGCATGGTAAAACTTATGATGCTGCATTTCTGCACTGCCTCCTCGCAGTTTCCTCCGGTACCCAGGTTCTGGAGTATTCCAAAAAGGGTAATGCCGAAGCAGGTGAAAACCGTCATCAGTATGCCGGCCCAGGGAGAACTCTTGTAGGGAAATCCAAAACACAGGGTCTGGGTCACTATACAGCCCAGGGCCGAGACACAGGCAATACCGGTGATAAATCCGGCCTTTTTCATCAGCCTTCCAAAGCTTCCCCTCTCGCACACGCAGGCCCCCACGCATCCAGCTCCAATCTGTACAATGGTAAGGAGGATGCCCTCCATCATCATGTATGCCACATTCTTGGATGGATTGCTGATGGCCTTTGTCACATATCCCATGGGTGCAATCAGGTTCATGGCTGCCTGGGGCGGTATGCCCTTTCCCTCTGCCAGTTTCAGCATATATCCGCTCTTAATGGTCCCCAGGGCTTCGGCTATAGTACCCCTCATGCCGCTGGCAACTGTTGACAGGGCGCCGTCGTTAAAAATCATGATTTTGGCTTCCCTGCCATTTAACAGATCCTCTGAAAAATGCTCCGGAATCACAATGCCTGCCAGTGCCTTATTATAGTAAAATGCTTCCTTCAGGTCATCCTCCTCATCCGTACACGCAATGACGTCAAATGTCCTGTTATCAGAAATCATCTGAATCAGGCTCTGGACTGTTTCAGAGTGATCATGGTTCACAATAATCGTGGGTACCTTCTGAAAAGGCAGATGCACGAACTCCGCGCCCATAAGCAGACTCAGGATGGTGGGTGCCAGAAGAAGAATCAGCATGGGAATCGTTATGTACCGTTTTTTCATAGAAGATGCCAGGCTCCCAGCCTGTTTCATCCATTCTCTCATATACCATCACATCACTTTCCAAAGTCAACATAGGCTGTCATACCGGAACGCAGTTCATCCTGCAGTCCAGTCAGGTCCTCAAAGGTTACCTTGATTCCGTAGGTCAGGATATCCCAGTCAGCTTCATTGGACGCTTTCTTGGTGGCAAAATCCGCTTCCTTATTGATTCGCACCACTTTCCCCTTATATGTATCCTTTCCCAGGGCTGCCAGGGAGATATCCACCTCCTGGTCCAGTTTTACCCGCGGAAGCTTCATTTCATCCACATCACAAGTGATATACGGGGTATAAATGTCAGCAACCACCACGGAGGGAAGTCCGGAGGACACCACATCACCGGACTTGACATTAACCGTTGTCACCAGACCGTCCACAGGTGAGGTAAGGACACATTTATCCAGGGTGGTGTCTATCTGTTTCAGGGCCGCCTTGGCCTGGTCCACTCCGGCCTGGGCCTGGGCAATCTGTTCCGGAGTTGCTCCGTTTTGGGCTTCGGAAAGCTTGCTCTGGGAAATCTCCAGATTGGAGCGTGAGCTGTCCAGGGCAGCCTTGGCAGAAGCCAGGGCTGCCTTCTGGGCATCCACAGAGGACTGGGACACGGCTCCTGCGGGAACCAGCGCCAAGGTCCTCTGATAATCTGCGTCCATTCTTGTGTAGGCTGCCTGGGCATTTTCCAGGTTTGCCTGAGCAATCTGGACCGCCAGCTGCAGCTGTTTCATCTGTTCCTCTGTAGCGCCGTTTAACAGGCTCTGGTAAGCTGCCTGGGCCTGGGCCAGTGCTGCCTGGGCCTGTTCTCTCTGGGCCATCAGGGTATCACTGTCCAGACGGACCAGCTCCTGGCCTTTGGTCACCAGGTCCCCTTCCTCCACCAGGACATCCTTAATCTGTCCTCCGGTCAGAGCGTTAATATTGCTCTCATCCATGGTCACATAAGATTGTACCACCAGATTTTTCTTATTCTTAAATAACAGGTCATCCCCTGTCACATGACCAAAGATGAGCACCAGGACAATGGCGCACAAAATAACGGCTGCCGCCGCCCCTATGATTTTTTTCTTAGATTTTGCCAGTTTCATTGTTATTACAGTTTCTCCCTTCCAATATTTCTTTCATACTCCCTTACATTTCCCACGATTTTGCCCATAATCTGTTCCAGAACCTGTTCCTCCTGGGGCGTGATTCCGGCAAAGATGATTTTCTCCCACTGGTCCATGATGTCCTTCAGTGAATTAGCTGCCTCTTTTCCTTTTTCCGACAGGCAAACCAGCTTTTCGCGCTTATTCTCAGGGTTAATCTCCCTTCTGATGTATCCCCTCTCCTCCATGGCAGCCAATACCTTGGCTGTCTGGTATTTATCAATTCCGGACAGGCTGGAAATGGTCTCCTGATTGCTGTATCTGCTGTAGCCTATGACCAGAAGCACGATTCCCTCGGAAAAGGAAAGGCCGCAGGCCCTGAATTTAATGCACAGAAACCTTCGTTTGCTCTTTTCTATCATGGTGGCTATTTCCTGTATGGTACTCACCTCCTTGCAGGGGCTGCCGCAGATACTGTAAGGAAATACCTTCTGCGGCTATCATATGTATTTCACAACTGTTGTGTTTGACAAATATTATATGCATTTTGCAAATGAAAATCAACCCGTTTTTTTTTCACAAAATTACGGCCCAACTTTTAATATTTCTCCGTTTATTTGACGGGATGGTTCATCCCGCCGGCAGCTGGAAAGAAAAATGCCGTGAGAAAGCCGGTTTCCTGATTGGGAATCCGGCTGATTCACGGCATTGTCACCATGTTTTCACGGCATTGTCACAGCATTGTCACGGTGTTTTCATATTTTGTTTTATACTTTCGTTGATGACACTCAGCCATCTCATTCCATCATTTTCATAATCAGGTCCGCGCAGCCCTCATATCCCAATACAGAGGTATTCAGACAGGCATCATAATTTTCCATATCCCCCCAGTTTTTTCCGGTAAAATAGTGATAATAGTCGCTTCTCTGGCTGTCCCTCTTCTGTATTTCTTCCTCCGCCTTCTCAAAGGCTATGTCATCCACCTCGCATATGCGGCGTTTGCGCTTCTCCATGGATGAAGCGTAGATAAACAGTTTAAGTACATCGCATTCTCCGTCCAGGACGAAATCAGCGCATCTTCCGATAAAAATGCACGGTCCCTTCCGGGCCAGTCTGCGGATGGTGTCAGATACCTCCTTATTGATATCAAAGGGCTCCTGCATCTTATTGTAATTCTGGAACCGGAAGGCATACAGCACCAAATCATGAAGCAGGCTTCCCGTCCGCTTTTCATCCAGCTTTTTCAGTTCCTCGATGCTGATTCCATTGTCTGCCGCCGTCACTGCCAGCAGCTCCCGCCCATAGCAGGGAATCCCCAGGCGCTCCGACAGGATACGGGCCACCTCCCTTCCTCCGCTTCCGTACTGACGCTCAATGGTAATACAACAGTTCCTGCCCATACTCATTCCTTCTTTCTTATATGTCTTTCCTGTATGTCTGCAAATGTCATATCATTATGCAGGACGTCCATATGCCTTATGATACCTCAATTGCATACTTTATCACATGGTCCTTCTTATTCTCAAACACATCATAGGCTTCCATAATGTGTTCAAGCTTTGTTCTGTGGGTAATCAGGCAGCTGGTATCCAGTTTTCCGGCCTTTATCAGCTTCATGATTTCCTCACAGCAGGAAGCGTCCACTCCTCCTGTTTTAAAAACCAGATTCTTCCCGTACATGTCCGGTAAGGGGAGCATCTGCGGTTCTTCATATAAAGCCACTACACAGACCACTGCATTGGGCCTGGCAATCTTCCATGCCATCTGGAAAGTATCCCTGCCTCCTGCCACTTCCAATACGGCATCCGCGCCGCGTCCAAGGGTCAGCTTCTTTATCTCCTGTTCCACATCCTGCTTTAACGGGTTGATAATGACATCTGCCAGTCCCTGTTCCTTAGCCAGCTCCAGCCGTTCATCCGACGTATCAATGGCTATGACCACGCCGGGGCCGTAAAGCCTTGCGCACATCAGGGTACACAGCCCGGTAGGACCTGCGCCAATAACAGCTACCGTATCCGCGGGTTTGATTTCCGCCAGGGAAGCCCCCCAGTAACCGGTGGAAAGGATGTCTCCTGTAAACAGCGCAGCCTCATCTGTCACTTCATCGGGTATCTCCGTAAGTCCGTTGTCGGCAAACGGCACCCTGACATATTCGGCCTGGCCGCCGTCAATCCTGCACCCCAGCGCCCATCCCCCGTGTTCATGGGTACAGTTGTTGACATAACCCCGCCTGCAGAAATAACACTCGCCGCAGAAAGTTTCTACATTTACAGCAACACGGTCTCCCTGTTTAAACTTTTTTACCGCTTCCCCGGTCTGCTCCACTATGCCCACAAACTCATGTCCCAGTATGGTTCCCGGCACAGCCCTTGGGACAGCTCCGTGCTTTATATGGATATCACTGGAACAGATGGTGGTAAGGGTTACCCTTATGATGGCATCCTGCGGATCCGCCAGCGCAGGAACCGGCCGGTGTTCCAGGGTTATGATGCCATTTTCTTTGTAAACCGCGGCTTTCATTGTCCCGGGCTTGGAATTGCTGGTATGGGGCGCCTGAGACCCGGGCATCTGGGACTGGGACATCTGGGACTGGGACATCTGGGATTGGGACATCTGGGATTGTATATCGCTTTGCATCTTTATTATACCTCCAATGTACTGCTGTTTTCTCTAATATTATCTCATCTTATAATGATTAAAAATATTATAGCATATATTACCTGTTCCTAAAAGGACGTCCGTCCTCCTCCTGTCTGCTCCTGTTCCGACCCACACATCCCCAGGCAGACCGGACTTGGTGGGGTTATTATATCCCAAATCCAAATCTATTTCCACCACGTCAGATTATGAAAAGATTATTAAATTTAATAAAAACACAGCAGTACAGAATCTCTCCGCACTGCTGTGTCCCTTCACTTTATAGTTAAGGTTCTATACTGAATGTTGGGGTGTGCTGAAAAGCACACTTCCAACATTCTTT
>ERZ1036416.288-NODE-288-length-18202-cov-3.670524_pt1 | contig 18202 bp, 17 predicted proteins | sample MGYA00514219_ERZ1036416 | MGnify/ENA primary metagenome ERZ1036416 (study PRJEB33795, sample SAMN09464945) | human gut metagenome | host: Homo sapiens | place: USA: Stanford, California | collected 2016-11 | study: EMG produced TPA metagenomics assembly of the...
CCTACAGGGGGAAAAGCCTGTTCCAGGTATCGCTGGCAGGGTGCGGCGCAGTGCTGGTATTGGAACTCCTGATGGTCTGACATAATAAAAAACGTGTCCTGGGGCTGCCGCAGATCCGGCAGTCCCGGGACACGTTTCCTATTACAGGGATAACCCTCCCCTGGCCCGCGCCCTCCTGTCCCGGATGGACTGGACCACCGGCACCATGAAGATTGCCACGATGCCGCCCGCATACCCGTTGTTGTACAGGTTCATACCGCCGTATACGATTCCCACGTTCAGCGCCACGGACGAGTGAAGGAAACCGGCTATGATACCTGCCACAGCCCCGAACTCTCCTGCCACAGGAGCCAGGGTGGTGGAAAACAGCAGGGCCAGCATGGGGGATGGCTGATAAATCTCCCATGTCTTCGTAAAGCTGGCAAGGTACACGCCCAGCATGATGGGGGCAATGTTCCTCAGGTGCTTTCCAGTGGAACTGAAGCCCACAATGGTAAAGATGCCGCAGATGGTGGGCCCGTTTAAATCACCGCCCACTGCCAGGGAAAAATAGGTTGCGAACAGGCCATTAATCCCCATATTAAACACAGTGGTGGCCCCGCCCTCATCCCTGAGATAATCGGTTCCTCCAATCCCATAGGATTTGAGTATCCTTTTATAGGATTCCCACAGCCCTCTCCCCCTGACAGCAACCCCGAATACAACCATGCCGCCAAAGAGGACCGTCAAAAGAATCCCGAACATCATGTTATGGCCCGTGGACCAGATGAGCCTGGATTCCACCTCAATCCCAAAGGACTTGACCAGCGATATAATGACAGTTGCAATGATTCCCGCCGCAAACCCCACATTGTAGAGGGAATATCCCTTATGGGCATAGTGGACATGGGTACTTAAAGGCGGGAGCACGAAGCCGATGACAATGCCCACGCTGACCGCTATGAACAGACGTATGACAACCGGCTGGCTGCCCACCTGCATCATCTGCGTGATGATGGGCGAAAGGCTGGTCCCGTACAGGCCGATATAGATATAACGTTTCATGGATGTTTTATGGTATTTGGCATACAGGTATACGCCTGCAAGAATTGCCCAGATATTCAGAAGGTTTTTTCCGAACAGGGAAAAACCAAACATCAGGCAGCTGGAAGTGATTGTATGGCCATCCATATCCATGCCCATAAAATAAATGATCCCGATGCTCATCAGGGTCAGCACGCCTGCGTTAATCAAAGCAGCCCCCACGCCGCCCACTACAAAATAATCCGTTATCAGGAAATCCGGTTCCCTGATGATATTCACAATTCCTGGGACAATTTCCTGCAAGGGCTGGACCACCAGACCTATGACAATAAAATAAGCCGGAATCAATGAAAGAAGACAAAACTTCTGTTTCCTTGTCAGTGATTTCATTTCATGGAAATGTTCCATATTCTTCATAAAATATCCTCCCAATTACAGCTCTTTTACTATCATAACTGATAGAAGGGCATTTAGCAAAGACATTTTTTACTTTAACTGACAATTCCTCCTAAATTCAACAAACTTATTATTCTTAAGCATTTCAAAATACTTAGCCAGACGTTCATACAGCGGTTCGCATTTTTCACCGAATTCCTCTTTTACCATGACGCCTATCTCAATCAGGTTCCTGTTACCGTCAATCTGTTTCCATACAAAGCTGCCAAAGCAATCCAGCTTGATATGGCTGACCTTGGGTGTGATCCACAGCTTCTGTGCAAGCATTGGGAAAAATCCCCGGTGGACCATGTCAACGGTCACGGTTCCCTGTTCATTTTCCTTCCACGTGAAATCAGGATTCCTCACCGGGATCTGCTCCAGGTAGTTTTTGTCCTTCAACTTAATACGGCCCAAACCAGCGCCTCCTTTCACTTACTATATGATATGGGCAGAAGGTGCCGGGAACCGGCACCTTCTGGATCCGCGCTCCATCTGGATATGGCAGCGCCGTCTTATTTTTTATCTTTATGCCAGATTGTAAACTTAAACATGGTCAGCATCAGGACTGCAAATGCCGCAAGGGAAAGGATCTTGGATGCAGGGCCTGATAGAAATGCACCCAGTCCGTTGTCCATGGCGGACAGGTTCAGGAAGTCAGCCAGGAAACCGCCCCTTGCGCTTGCCAGGGGCACAATGGCAAACACGGCCAATAAGATGCCCACCAGGCCTTCGCCTGCAATCATACCGGAAGTATAGAGGATGCCCTTGTCAATTGCTTCCTTCCTGTCCTCTTCCTTTGCAAACCTGCGCTTTTCATACCAGTGGCGGATCAGGCCGCCAACCATGATGGCCGACGTGGTCCTCAATGGAAGGTAAAGGCCCACCGCAACAGGCATTACCGGAATGCCCAGGATTTCAATCACAACAGCAATGGCAGCGCCTGCCAGAATCATGTTCCATGGAAGGTTGCCGTCCATCACGCCCTCCACCACGGTCTTCATGATCATGGCCTGAGGGGCCGGAAGCTCGGTGGAGCCGTAGCCCCATGCCTGGTTCAGCAGATACAGCACGCCGCCAATGGCAATGGCGGACGACACAACGCCGATAAGCTCGCCGGCCTGCTGTTTCTTAGGCGTGGAGCCAACCAGGAAACCTGTCTTTAAGTCCTGTGAGGTATCCCCTGCAATGGCTGCGATGACACAGATAACGCCTCCTATGGCAATGACGCCCATCATGCTGTCGTGGCCTGAACCGGATACAGCCTTGAGTACCAGCGAGGATACCAACAGGGTTGCAATGGCCATACCGGACACCGGGTTATTGGAGGAACCCACAAGGCCCACAAGCCGTGAGGAAACAGCTGCAAACAGGAAACCGAATACTGCAATCAGCAGCGCCCCCACAAAGGTTACGGGAACAGCCGGCACCAGCCAGATGACCACAACCGCGGCCAGTACGCCCATGAGAACAATGTTCATGGGAATATCCTGGTCCGTGCGCAGGGTGGATGCCTGGCGTCCGCCCTTTAAATCCCGCATTGCATCCATAAAGGTGGAGGCAATCATGGGAAGGGACTTAATCAGGCTTATCATACCAGCGGCCGCCACGGCGCCCGCGCCGATGTAGCGGATATAAGAACCCCAGAGGGCCTGGCTGTTCATATCGCTGATTAATGCGGTGGCCGGTGCGAAAGGCTCCGTAAGGCCGCTGCCGAACAGCTTGATGACCGGCATCAGTATCAGCCAGGAAATGATCCCGCCCGAAAACATGTAGGAGGAAATCTTGGAACCGCATATATATCCCACTCCCGCCAGGGCCGGGAGCACGGACATGCCCACGCCGCCGCCGTATTTGCGCAGATCATAGTCCACGTCGCTTGGGATCCGCCCTGTTCCCCCGCAATCAGGACCTCGGCGCAGGCCGTGCCTTCCGGGTACGGGAGTGTTCCATGTTCTTTCACGATCAGGGCCTGGCGCAGGGGTATCATGAACAGTATGCCCAGAACGCCGCCGCACAGCGCAATCAGGGAAATCTCAACCAGGGACGGGGCGCCCTCCCCCCATTCGCTCATCCACATGAACAGGGCCGGCAGGGTAAAGATTGCGCCGGCTGCCACTGATTCACCTGCAGAACCAATGGTCTGCACCATATTGTTTTCCAATATGGAATCCCTCTTTAATATGACACGGATGACTCCCATGGATATAACGGCAGCCGGAATGGACGCGGACACGGTCATGCCCACCCTCAGGCCAAGATATGCATTGGCCGCGCCAAACAGCACTGCCAGAAGTATACCCAGGATAATGGATACCCCAGTCATCTCCGGAACCACCTTATCTGCTGGTATAAATGGTTTAAAACCATTTTCATCTTTCATGTAACTATCACTCCTTTGTATATAATATCGCCCTATTATAACACTGAAGGAAAATAATTTCCATGTTTTTTCGGAAAATGGTAAAAATTACATGAATTTTCTAAAGTTTTATCGCATTTTTTGGCAAAAATATGGCTTATATCCTTAATTATATTAATCCATGTTTCATAATCAAGGGCGGAAGCCGGAAATATTTTCTTATTTCTCATTGAGTCTTTCTTGTTCGCAGGTGAACTTAAGTCCCCAGGATGCCCGTATTGCATCCATCAGTTCCAGTACGGCCAGCGTATCCCTTTCCTTCAGCACATCGCTGGTATACATGCCTTCCTTCACACACCGGCTCACTTCCCGGATCTGGTATTCAAACCCATTGATTTCAAAGGGCATGCAGATTTCCTGGGGCTGTCCGCCATACGGGCATACCACCAGCTTCTCAGCCATCTGATAATCCGGCAGGCAGATGAATCCGGATGTACCGTACACAACCCCTTCCCTTGGCATTGCCATGCCTATGGACGCGGTCACGGATGCGGTGCGGTTTCCCGGATAATTCAGCAGGATGGAACTGAAATCATCCGTACCATGCTCATTGATATGATGGCTGGACATAAAACCCGAAGGCTTCTCATCCCCCATCACCATGTGCATGAATCCCAGGTTATAAATCCCGATGTCAAGAAGCGCGCCTCCTCCAAGTGCAGAATCAAACTTCCTGTCCTTCCTGGCACCCTGCGCGGTAAACCCAAAATCACTTCTGGCATAAACCACGTCCCCAATCACGCCCTCTTTTATCAATTCCTGCATCTTCTTTAAGAGGGGAAGGTGGCGGATCCAGAACCCTTCCATGATGAACCGTCCCTTTTCCCTTGCCATGCCAAACAGCAATCTGGCCTCGTCCGCACTGGTGGTAAATGGTTTTTCGCAGAGCACGTGTTTTCCCGCGTCCAGGCACAGCCTGCAATTGTCAAAGTGCAGGTTGTTGGGCGTGGCAATATAAACAGCGTCCACCTCCGGGTCCGCCGCAAGAGCTTCATAGGAACCATACCCATGCCGGATGCCATACCTTCCTGCAAATCCTTCCGCCTTTTCCAAGGATCTTGAGCCGCAGGCTGTCAGCCGCTCTTCCCCTCCCATCTTCATTACCGTATCTGCAAATTTTGCAGCGATTGTTCCGGTTGCCATAATGCCCCATTTCATACCCTGCTCCCTCCATATTCCAAATGATATTTACCAGGTCTTTTTCAATTCCAGGTTCCAGTCCACGGCATAGGGATTAAAGGCGCTGCCCTTCAGTCCCTCATAGATGGAATTCCTGTTTTCCGCCTCTTCCCCGGCCCACGCATCATATCCTTCCAGATAACTGGCAATGAATTCATCCCAGGAGCCATAGGTCTGCTGTATGGCTTTGGCTACCTCCAGGGAACGGTCCAGGGACTCGGTGACCGTAAAATACCCTGCCAGGTAGTAAAAGCCCAGATTTGACATGGCACGGCTGTAATCCCACGCAGAGCCTGTGGCCCTGGCTGACTCCAGCAGCCGTAAAAGGACCGCGTCCGCGCCGGACCGGTCTGTGACCCCCCAGCTTTCTGACAGCATCTTCCTGTTTTTTTCCTTTATGTAATCATCGGTGAAGCCATCATCCTCACCCTCCACGCCTGACAGCAGCAGTTCGCCGCCATAGGCCCGTATATTATAGCTGTTGTGCTTTGTAAGGATGGCATAGGTTGCATTAAACCACTGTATGACCTGGTTGTCATTATAGGGGTTGGCCTTTTTGTTCAGATACTGCTGGCGGTGGTTCAGGGCATAATCCCCTTCCAGGTATTCCGGCTGGCCGTCCGCCCCCAGCTTGGAACGCGTGAATTTCCCGTCTGCATCAAACTGATACAGGTAATTGCCGATTACCTTTTCGCAGTTCCTGGCAATGTTGCCGGTTTCATCCAGATAAAACATGGAATTGCCGGACTTCTTAAAATCATTGCGCACCATCTGTCCGCTGCTGTCATAATAGTGCCACTGTCCGCCTTCATTCTTCCAGTTCCCATATGCAGTGATGCACAGGAACAGGGAGCAGAGCAGTGTAAGTGCCAATATCCGCCTTGTTTTTGCCGCTTTCCTCATATCCCGCCTCCATTGATGGATCCAATCGCCTGTCCGGCGCTGATGCCGGTGCATTTTCTTCCATTATAACACCTGCGCCCGGATCCTGTCCATCACCCCATACCGAAAACAGGAACCTGGATGCGCCGGCTTGTCTTCACAATCCGGTGTCCGCAGGTTCCTGCCTTTACTGTATCCTGTTATGCTTCCTGTCCTGTACGTGAATAGAATGTAATCAGATACAGGCCGCACAGCCCGACCAGCGCATAAATGACCCTGGTAATCCAGGAAGCATTTCCGAAAATCCATGATACCAGGTTAAAGTTAAAAAATCCAACCAGTCCCCAGTTAATCGCCCCAATCAGGCTTACTGTCAGGGCTGTACAATCTAAAGCCTTATTTCCCATAGATGTTAACCTCCTTATTGTGGACATTTGGCTTATACCCAATAACAGTATGCACCTGAAAATGGTATTTTATACATTTACGGATAAAATGCAGGCCGCACCTCAACGGTATTGTCATTGAGCGTGGTCGCCTCCCCTATATCAGACAGGCGCTGGTGGTGAAGGGCATTGACCAGCAGGCCTGATCCAGACGCGGACATGCCGTACACACCGGAAACTGCCACTGCCCCCCGCGCCATCCGCCCTGAAAGCCTGGCCGTAAATTCCACCTGGGCCAGGTCGTTGCAGGCCGTCACCTTATCCCCATCCCTGATATTGCGTAAAGCCGCATCCATGGGGTGAAGCATAAGTTCCATGGGCCCCCGTTTCCCGGTCAGGTCCTCCCGTTCCAGGAAAATGGAGTTCAGGGTGTATCCACTGGGTACGGCAATGAGACGCAGGGGATATTCCCCGCCATGGGCAGATGTAAACCGCGGCATGGGCTCTGGCTGGTCCGGGTTCACAATCATGATTTTCCCGGTTTCTGTCTTAAAGTCCATGTGGTCCGCAAAGGGCGTGGAAATGACGCCGCCGCTTTCCAGAAGTTTCCAGTCCGCGGCGGATGCTGCCGCAAGCCCTGGTCCTGGATGGGCCAGAAGTTCCTTCACCATGTCCTCCTCAGTGTTCTTAAAATACGCCTCCTCATATCCCATTGCCCCGGCCAGGAGGCGGAACGTATCCCAGTTGCTCTTACAGAGTCCTGCCGGCTCCAGGACCTTGTAAGCAGTACCGAAGGTGCAGTAGCCATAAGCCAGATAACAGTCTGACTGTTCCACGGAAAATGTGGCCGGCAGCAGGATATCCGCATACCTGGCCGTGTCGGTCATGAACCGCTCATGGACAACCGTGAACAGATCCTGTCCCATAAGCCCCTTCACTGTTTCTGCCTGGCTGCTCACCGAACCCACCGGATTACTTCCATATACATAAAGGCTTCTAATGGGAGCCTGTCCATGGGCCCCGTTCAGGGCTTTGGCCAGCTGGTTGATGTTTACCTTCCTGCCCTGCCCGGTCCTGAAATCAGGCCGTGTCACAATGGTATCGTCCACGCAGGGACCAATACCGGGATTGCACCCGCACAGTCCGCCTCCGGGCCTGCCCCATGCCCCGGTTAAGGCAGAGAGTATGGTAATCAGCCGCACGGTCATACCGCCGTTCCCATAACGGGAGGGACCGCTTCCTAGCATGATGGCTGGCCGGGATGCGCGGCCATATTCCATGGCCAGGGCCTCTGTCACGTCTGCCGGGACCCCGGTTATCCCCTCTGCCCACTCAGGCGTATACAGGGGCAGTGTCTCCTTGAACGCAGCATAGCCCCATGCCCGTTCACAAAGGTAGTCTTCGGCAGCCAGCCCTTCCCTTACAAGCACATGCATCATGGCCAGCGCAAGGGCGCCGTCCGTACCAGGCCGTATGAGCACGGTCCCATCGCAGTACGGCGCCATATCCTCTGCGCATGATTCTATTAACACCACACGTTTTCCAGCCTTCCTCATACCGGCCAGAACCGGCATGGACTGGATCCTGGTGGCTTTCATATTGCTGCCCCAGACCAAAAGGAAACTGCTGTGTTCCAGCTCCCGGGGATCCAGGCATCCGGTGCGTCCCATGACAGCCTCATATCCGGCGCCTTTGGCCGAGGAACACAATGTCCTGACCAGTGAACAAGCCCCCATTTTGTTAAAAAAGGCATCCCCGCACTTGCGCTGGATCACGCTCATGACCCCTGAGTAGTAAAACGGAAGGATGGCGTCCCCTCCGTCCCGGCTGAGGATTTCCTTCCATCTTCCGGTTATCTCTGATATGGCTTCGTCCCAGGAAACAGGCACAAACCTGCCCTCCCCCTTTTTTCCAGCCCGCCTCATGGGGGTGAGGATCCGGTTGGGTGAATGGATGGAATCCGCATAACCGTGCATTTTCCTGCAGATCAGTCCATGGGCTGCAGGATGGTCCGGGTCCCCTTTAACCTCCAATATCCGGGTTCCGTCTGTTTTCACCAGCAGGCCGCAGGAGGTGGGGCAGTCATAAGGGCATATTGTTTTTTTCCATTCTGTCATCGTATCTTATATTCTCCCGTGTCATACTTTTTTATCCGTTTATAGCGTCCTTCGGACATGCTTTCAGTATAGATAATCCCAGCCTGTTCGTCAAACACAATCCGTCCCTTTTCCCAGGATATCCTTATCCCTCCCTGTTAAGGGGATTAATCTGGACAGCGCAGTGTTTTACCTGGGGGAACTGTTCCTCCACCATATCGTGTACTTCCCTTGAAATGGTATGGGCCTGCTGCAGGTTCAGGCGCCCATCCACCGCGATTTCAATATCCACATACATCCTTGGACCGAACAGCCGTGTCTTTAAGCCGTCAATCCGCACCACCCCCGGGGGTGCGAGCGCGGTCCTTCTTATAGCCTGCGCAGTCTCCTCATCACAGGCCTTATCCACCATTTTGTCCAGGGCGTCCCGCAGCACATCCAGGGAAGCCTTGCAGATGAATATACAGATTACAATGCTGGCCGCAGGGTCCATGAAGGCAAATCCCATCCGCGCCCCGCATATGCCCACAAACGCCCCCACCGAGGAAAGGGCATCGGAGCGGTGATGCCAGGCATCAGCCTTTAAGGCACTGGAATGTATGGAATCAGCGGCTTTTATGGTATAACGGTACATCCACTCCTTCACCACAATGGAGACAATGGCTGCCGCCAGGGCCATAAGCCCTGGTATGGCCGCGTCCTTTACTTCCCCTGATACCACTTCCCTTACCGCGCCAAAGCCGATTCCCAGCCCTGTGGCACACAGGATGACGGCAAGGAACAGCGCCGCCACACACTCCAACCGTTCATGCCCGTACGGATGTTCCTTGTCTGACTGTTTTGCAGACATGGATACGCCCGCCATCACGATCAGGGTGCTGAATACATCCGATGCGGAATGGACCGCATCAGATATCATGGCATGGGAGCGGCCCAGGATACCGGCAGCCAGTTTCCCGCACGTCAGGACCACGTTCACCGCAATGCTGACCTTTGAGACGTGCATGGCGGTATCTTTATGTCCGGCCGTACGGCTGTCTGCCGGATGGTTGTTTGCTGGATGGCGTTCTGATTCATGATACTTTTTTGAATCATATTTTACTGTATGATGCTTTATTCTGCGGCGCTTTCCTGTATGGAATTTCCTTGTACGGCTTTCCCCCATATGGCTTTCCCCCATATGGCTTTCCCCTGTACGGCTTTCCCCCATATGGCTTTCCCCTGTACGGCTTTCCCCTATAAGGTGCTCCCCTGTGAAGTCAGTTCCTGTCATATCTTTCCCTCCCATAAACCAGTACACGGCCCGGATAATAAAAAAACACCTGCAGGACAATACGAGTAAACGACTGTCCCGCAGGTGTTTCCTACCTGCTGCCGCCAGGGTCTGTTGGAAGATTCATTCCCGCCAGCTGACGGAAAACGGTTTTCAAACACACCCTGGGTGCGGCCCGGCTCCTCCATGGATGTTCCATCCACTTTAAGGCCTGATCAGATTGTACTGTAGCAATATATGCAGTGCAATATATACGGATGTCAGGAATAGATTTTGACCAATCCCCATATCCGTTTGTATTATGGTATGAGGATCGGGAAGGATTGGTGCATGATGCAGGCCTGCCCGCACTTACAGAAGGTGTTTCCTAAGCTCAGCCCCATCCTGGGCGCTAAGATATGCCGGCGCAATGTCTAATACGGTCCTGCAGCCCGTCTGCCCTTCACGGCTCAGCCTGTACGCCGCCCTGGCATATGCGGTTATGACGGATGCTGTGAACTCCGGATTGGAGTCCAGCTTTAAGCTGTACTCAACCACATGGCTGTTTTCATCCTCCCAGCCCGTCCTTCCTGTGCGGATGACAAATCCTCCATGAGGGATTCCGGCATGGTCGCGCATCAGTTCATCCTCTGATATGAAATGGACGGTCGTGTCATAGTCCGCAAAATAATTAGGCATGGTCACGATTGCCTCTTCAATGGCCTTTTTATCGGCGCCGTCTTCCGCCACCACAAAGCATTCCCTGGTATGTTTCTGCCTGGTGGTAAGGTCCGGCCCTGTGCCGCTTCTCACGGCTTTCAGGGCGTCCTCCACCGGTATGGTGTACTGCCTGGCGTCCTTTACCCCTTGAATCCGGCGGATGGCATCCGAATGCCCCTGGCTCACGCCCTTGCCCCAGAAGGTATAATCCTTCCCCCCGGGCAGGATGGCTGCCCCATACAGGCGGTTCAGGGAGAACATGCCCGGATCCCAGCCCACGGAAATGATTCCTACATGTCCGCCCTCCTTTGCGGCCTTGTCAACCGCGTCAAAGTGCTGCGGGATGTTGGCATGGGTGTCAAAGCTGTCAATGACGTTAAAATACCTTGCCATGTCCGGCGTCTGTTTTGGAAGATCCGTGGCGCTGCCTCCGCAGAGGATCATCACATCGATATCATCCTTCATGGAAGGCGCGTCCCCGGCAGATAAAACCTTTGCCCCCTCTGTCAGGATGGTCAGGCTGCCAGGATCCCTTCTTGTAAAAACAGCTGCCAGTTCCATGTCCGGATTGTGTTTAACCGCACACTCCACACCCCTGCCCAGATTACCGTATCCTAAAATTCCAACTCTGATTGTCATGTAAGAACACTCCTTTGTATTGGATTTAATTTTTGTAAATTATACTATAAGTTAGTGGTTCATGGCAAGCAGATTTCCTTACATGGCCCCTCCCCGACCTTCAGGATCTTATCATATGCAAGCTTCGGGCCGCCTTTAAAAGTAACTGTCCCGCAGTTAACATATCCGCTTTTCATCAATATGTGCTGCATGCGTGTGTTGGGGAAATCCGTGTCCGCGCGGATGATGGAAACCATATTCTGCCTGCAGATTCCTTCAATCAGCCGGAAAGCAGAATCCGCCAGCCCATCTTCCGGCAGATTTTCGAGCAGTATCTCCGGGAAAAAAACATTATCCTTGACCATACCATTGAGCTGTGGAGTATTCCAACCATTAAAAATCTTGTAAAAAACAATGTGGGTATTTCGTATCTGCCAACATTCACCGTAGAGGAGGAACTGGGAACCGGGGAATTAGAAGCAATACATACTGATATTGGTGATAAGACCATCACAGCGGTTTGCGCCCATCATAAAAACAAATGGCTCAGCCCCCTGATGCAGCTGTTCATCGACCTGTGCGTATCAATATCCGCCTAATCATCCAAGGACAATCCTGGTCCCGCTCTCCCCAATCATGGCTAACGGAGCCTTTTCCAGGGATGCGATTACCGATTTCCTGCCCTTTTTGCCGCGGGCAAATTCCATGGCCGCCTCTACCTTGGGAAGCATGCTGCCCGGCGCAAAGTGGCCCTGGCTGCATAAGCGTTCCGCTTCCTGCACCGTAATCTCCCTAAGCTCCCGCTGGTCAGGTTTTCCGTAATTGACAGCCACGCGGTCCACGGCCGTAAGGATGAAGAGATAGTCCGCATCCACCAGTTCCGCCAGCCTGGCCGAGGCAAAATCCTTGTCAATGACAGCCGGCACGCTTTCATAATCCCCATTCTCATCCAGCACCACCGGAATCCCGCCTCCGCCGCAGGCAATGACAATGAACTCATGGTCCAGAAGGTTCAAAATGGAATCCTTTTCCGCGATATCCATGGGTTTGGGGGAAGCCACCATCTGCCGGTAGCCCCTGCCCGCGTCTTCCTTCATACACAGGCCCGGATTTTCCGCCATCATCTTAAGTGCCTCGTCCTCCGGGTAAAAACTGCCAATGGGTTTGGTTGGATTTAAGAAGGCAGGGTCCTCCTTATCAACCACGATCTGCGTCACCACGGTTGCCACATGCCAGGGCATGCCCTCCCGGCGCAGCTCCTTCTTAATCCCCTTCTGCAGATGGAACCCGATGTATCCCTGGCTCATGGCCGTGCACTCCGGCAGGTCAAAGGCCGGAACCTTTCCATCCACCGCGCTTGCAGTGTCAAACGCCTGGCGTATGATCCCCACCTGGGGGCCGTTTCCATGGCTGATGATGATTTCATGCCCTTGTTTTATAAGGCCGATAAGGGCCGGAGCCGCATTGTCAATGCGCTCCTGCTGCTCTTTCGGCGTATTGCCCAGGGCATTGCCGCCCAGGGCTATTACGATTCTTGACATAATATACCCTCTCCCTTTTCTGTCCGTTATCCTTGCCGCCCTTAGGTCCGGCCCGGTATCCCTATCCTCTGTGCGTAACCGCTCATGCCTTTGGCTGCTGCTGTGTAATACAGTGGATGTTGCCGCCGCCCAACAGGATTTCCCTGGCGTAAAGCCCTACCACCCTGCGGTCCGGAAAACATGCTTCCAATGTCTTCCTGGCCTGCTCATCGTTCTCATCATGGAACATGGGGAATACCACTCCGCCGTTTGCAATATAGAAGTTTGCATAGGAAGCAGCCAGCCTGTCGCCCTCCATGCGCGGAAGCGTCCCGTCCACAGCGTCCACGCCCTCGCTTTCCTCTTTTGTGATAAGGATGTTCTTGGGAAGCATCAGCTTGTGGATCTTAAGCCTGCGCCCCTTGGCGTCTGTCTCGGTGCTCAGCACGGCGTATGCCTTCTGGCAGATATCATACTGAGGGTCGTCCTTGTCGTCGGTCCATGCAAGGATTACCTCTCCCGGGGCAATATAATGGATGATATTGTCCACATGCCCGTTGGTCTCATCATTGTAAATGCCAAGCGGGATCCAGATGATTTTCTCCAGGTTAAGGTACTCCTTCAGCACCCCTTCAATCTCTTCCTTTGTAAGATGGGAGTTCCTTCCTTCGCTTAAAAGACACTCCTGTGTGACAATCAGCGTGCCCTCCCCGTCCACATGGATGGAGCCGCCTTCCAGGACAAAATCATCCAGACGGTATCTGTCCTTGCGCTCAATGTCGCAGAGCTTCCTGGCCACATGGTCATCCTTATCCCATGGGAAATACAGTCCGTCCACCAATCCGCCCCATGCGTTAAAGGACCAGTCCACGCCCCTGACTTCAGATCCATTGGTCACAAAAGTAGGGCCGCAGTCACGGATCCAGGAGTCATCGGTGGACATTTCCACCACACGCACCTCCTCAGGAAGCTGGGACCTTGCATTGTCATACTGGGCATTGCTTACGCACACGGTCACTGGTTCAAACTGGCTGATGGCCTTTGCCACTTCCACAAAAACCTTCTGGGCCGGTTTGGCGCCCAGTCTCCAGTTATCCGGACGTTCGGGCCAGATAATCCAGCACCCGTCATGGGGTTCAAATTCTCCCGGCATCCTGAAACCGTCCTGTTTTGGGGTAGTTGTATGTGTTTTCATATAAAATACCTTCCTCTCGTCATACTATTATTTTTTCTTTCTCCACGGCCGCCTCTGTCCTGTCTAAAGGCGTCTTTCCTTTTTTGGCTGCCAGCAATTCCCCCACGCCGATGAATACAACAGAGCCAATGGTAATGGGCAGCACTTCATTTAATGTCTGGGCATCAAAGCTCATGGGCACTGCAATGAATACCAGGGAAATGACTATCATAATCATGGGGAGGGCTGCCAGGACCTTTAAGAATGCCCTGCCTCCTCCCACCTTAAAGGGTCGTTCTGTTTCCGGGTCAATGGCGCGCAGCTTCAGGAACGCCGGGAATACGGGCAAGTATGCCAGCAGGAACATCACAAGGTTCAGTGCAAAGAAGCTCCAGAACAGGTCCTGGTTCGGAAGGATGGGAGCAATGACCACAACCACGCTGGCCACGATACCGTTCATCATGGCGGCGCCCACCGGCATGCCGTTCTTCACGCTCTTTCTGGCAAATACCTTTGGCATATCCCCCTGTTCAGCCGCATAACCGGCCACATTGTTCACGCCCAGGGACCAGGAAATCATATTGCCGAACAGCGTGAGCACAAACATGATTGCCATGATGGAGATGAACAGGCCGCCTGTCCGGCCGGTCAGCAGCTGAAGGCTGTCAATGAGCCCGCTGCTGGTGCTGACCTCAGCGGTGGGGATCGCCACGCCGATTCCAAAGGCAGAGAATATGTAGATTGCCGCAATCACAAGACCGCCTGAAACAATGGCCTGGGGAATCTGTTTTTTGGGATCCTCCATATCGTCCGCAAAGGTGCACACCACCTCAAACCCCAGAAAATTAAAGAGGATGACGGATATGAAGGACAGGCTCTTTGTATCAAAGCTGGGCATCAGTGAAGCAGCCGTGTACTCGTTAGCTACCCCATGGGTCACTGCCCCGTATATGCCAAGTCCGCCTACAATCACAGCCAGCAGCACCTTAATCAGGGCAGCGCCGTTGAGGATCCACACACTGTCGCACACAGGGAAAAAACTGATAGCCACAATCACCCAGATAAATGCCAGTTCAATGATTAATGAGGGAATGACCCCAATGGGACGCCCGATGACAATGCTGAGCATTTCTGGGCACATCACTGCCAGGGATGCCATCCAAAGGGGGAAATTAATCCAGTAATACCAGGAAACCCGGGTTCCCCATTTGGAGCCAAAGGCCTTTCTCACCCAGTCATACAGTCCGCCTTCCCCGTCATAGGTAGTGCCCAGTTCCGAGGCAATCAGCCCATAGGGCAGCAGGAAGGTAAGCATGAGGAAAATCCACCAGAAATACTGGGAGTTTCCGATTGCAGCCACCGGCGCCGCTGCTTCTGCCACAAATACAACGCAGATAACGGACAGGATTGCATCTGTTAATTTGAATTTTTTCTTTCCATGTGTTTCAGCCATGTGTTTTGCCCCCTTTTATGCTGAATTACAGCGTTCTTTTTAAGAATACTTCCAGGTCCGCCTTTGCCTTTGCTTTTTCCTCTTCGTCCGCTTTTTTCTCAGCCTGTCCCAGGAAATATACAAGCAGTCCCCGCATGGCGGTCAGGCGGTTCTCTGCCTCGTCAAACACAATGGAATAACCTGCATCGATTACTTCATCCACAACCTCTTCCCCTCTGGAGGCAGGCAGACAGTGCATGAATTTCACATGGGGCGCGGCCTTGGCCATCATGGCAGGGGTTACCTGGTATTTCGGATAGAAGATAGCCATCCTCTCCTCCTCGGAAAGCTCTGCGTCATACAGGCCGTACCATACGTCTGTGTAAACGAAATCCGCGTCCTTAAGGGCTTCATCTTCATCATCCGTAACCAGGAAGGTGCCTCCGCTTATCCTGCAGTTTGCCTCTGCGATTGCCCTGTGGTTTTCATTTAACTGGTAGCCTTGCGGCCCAAAGTGTACGAAATTCATTCCCATCTTGGTGGTGATGAACATTAAGGAAGCACATACCTGGGTGGCGTCCCCTACGAATACAACCTTGCAGTCTTCTAATTTCTTACCTGCCGGCAAGTGCTCAATCATGGTGCACAGGTCGCCCATTTCCTGGGTTGGATGGTTATAGTCAGACATGCCGTTGATAACCGGGATGGTTGCGTTCTTAGCCAGGTCGGCCACACTCTTGTGGCGGTCCACACGTGCCATAAGGATGTCTACCAGACGGGACAGGACCGCGCTTGTATCTTCGATTGTCTCATGTCCTCCTAACTGGATCTGTCCCGGAGCCAGGTACTGTGCATGTCCCCCTAACTGCTCCATGGCAGTCTCAAAGGAGACCCTTGTCCTGGTGGAGGACTGCTGGAAAATCATACCCAGGGATTTATTCTTTAATAATTGCGGGTAGTAACCGGCCTTGATGCATCGCTTAATCTTTAATGAAAGATGAATGATGTCCATCAGTTCCTCCTTGGTAAATTCGTTTGTGTCGATGAAATCCTTTACTGACATGTTCATTTCCTCCTGTAATATGTTTTTGTTTTTTCGTACGTCCGGATGTGAGCCTGCCATGCATCATGGATACGGTATCTCCTGAGGCTTCTTGTGTGTCCGGCGCCTTGTGACATCATCATAGCGCCCCGGGGCAGGGTTTAAAATCATCCCCGGGATGGATTCGCAGATCTATGACCCCCTCCCGCCGTCTCATGAAAAAGGATGATTTTATTCATACTTTCATCATAAACCAACTAAACTTTCCTAAACTTATTGTGCATATTGCATAATTTTTTTCAGATTTATCCAAAGAAACAATTTGCTAAATCTTCTGTTTTTTGATATATTTTAGGTGCCGCATACAGCAGCATGTCAGAGGAGGATTTCATGGATATACTGATTTTCATTTACAACATTTTCCTTATCGTTCTTTATACAATGGTTCTTACCTTCTGCATCATTAATTACAGGCACAAAAAAAGGCAGTTGACTGCCGCAACTGCCGTTCTCTTCCTTTTTTATATATTAGACAATATCATTATCTACATGACCGAATTCTTAGACGGGTTCTCTGTCCGCTACGACCTGCAGTTCATGAGCGCGCCTGCCTTTAAGACGCTTATATTCCTGGTAACCTCCTTCTGCCTGGTTTCCATCCAGCATCAGGTGCTTCCCCGGCGCCGGAAAAACCGGGATACGGCCGCCCTGGTGCTCTTAGGCCTCAGCCTCCTGTTCATCCCCACCGCGGGATACGGCGCGTTCAAGGTCTGGCTCTATTATCTTCCGGCCCAGCTCTTTACCTTGTATCTGAGCGTTTCCGGACTGCTGTACCTGAAAAAACATCCTGGGGAACTGGACAGGGAAATGCATTCCTATAAAAGCCTGCTGTGGATTACCGCTGTTTTTTCCCTTTTGATATTGGCAGAAGACACCATCGTCATCTTTTCCTTTGACGTCTACTCGGATATCATGGTCAAAATCAATAACCGCAGCTTCTCCGAGGACATGATGAGCATCCTGTATTCAGCGTATGCCCTGGTATACCTGACCCGGCAGCTGCAGGGCCCGCTGATAGAAATCCAGGCCCCTGACATGACGGGAAACGCTCTTCCCGCACCGGATGACGGGATGACGGTGATGACGGATGCAGGGATGACGGCAATGGCGGATGCAGGGGCGTCCGCGCTTTCGGCCGGCAAAACGCAGGCCCCGACAGACAGTACGGAGAAAAAACAGCCGTATGGGCCGGACAGCAACACCGTATTCCTTCATTTTGCCAGCCACTACCAGCTCACCTCACGGGAACAGGATATCCTGAGGATTCTTCTCACGGATAAAAACAACCAGGAAATCAGCGATGCACTGTTTATCTCCATCGGAACGGTCAAGACCCATGTGCATAACATTTTCCAGAAGGTAAATGTGACCAAGCGCAGCCAGCTCCTGAAGGTTTATTTTGAATATCAGAAAGACATGCCCTGGAAATAGGCCTGGGGTGTGTTAGAAAACTCATTCCCCAGGATTGCAGGCAGTTCCTCCCCAACCAGGCCATTGCACGCCACCACCTGGGTCACAAAATCAGCCAGACCTTTGACCTCAATCCTGGATGCCTGCTCATAGTCCAGCCAGCATATCCTTATGTCCCATTTGTCCCATCCAGCCGTTCCATCACCGGCCACTCCCTCTCAATGTAAAACATCTCGTTCAGCATCAGCCAGTTGGCCCTGAAAAGGCTCATCAGCTGCCAGTACCCGGCCCCTGACAATTCATATTCCTTGATAAGGTCAAACTTGGCCTTAATGCTCCTCACATCCTCAAACCACACCTCATGCTGGACCCCGTACTGCCAATACCGGAAGTAAGGAGACATGGCAGTCTCATCAAACCGTATATCCACCCCGAAATCAATGGCAAGCTGCACCGCCTGGTGGTTGTTAATGGTTTTGGCCCTGGTCACGCCCCGCTCATAGGGAAGGGCCCAGTCATATCCGTAATTAGGTATGCCCAGACTCAGTTTC
>ERZ1036416.325-NODE-325-length-16985-cov-4.004312_pt1 | contig 16985 bp, 20 predicted proteins | sample MGYA00514219_ERZ1036416 | MGnify/ENA primary metagenome ERZ1036416 (study PRJEB33795, sample SAMN09464945) | human gut metagenome | host: Homo sapiens | place: USA: Stanford, California | collected 2016-11 | study: EMG produced TPA metagenomics assembly of the...
ACAGATGAGGGAACTTTTTCGGACAGCTTCTATGATATGATGAGAGAGTATGAAAGACGTTTGCATTATGTGGCTGAGCACACAGATCTTCCGGCTAAGCCGGATTTTAAAAGAGTTCAGGAACTTGTAATGACAATAAATGAAATGGTGATTCGAGATGAGATATGATAATTATAAAGAAAATATAGAAGAATTGATTCTTTCTAAAATAAGAGAAATAGAGGAAAAAGAGAATATAAAAGTGTTACACGCGATTGAATCCGGCAGTAGAGCCTGGGGATTTGCCTCGCCTGACAGCGATTATGATGTAAGATTTATATATGTAAGAAATAAAAACTTTTATTTATCACTTCGAGAGAACAAGGACTTTATTGATTGGGAATTAAATGAAGTACTTGATATCAACGGTTGGGGTATAAAAAAGGGATTATAGCAGTCTCACCAGGCCAATGGGACATTATTTGTGTGGGGCAATTCTCCTATTGTGTATTACACTACGGATGAGTGGAAGGAGCTTTACGACAGAACGGCATGCAAATACTTTGCATGTAAATCGGCACTTTATCATTACTACGGTACGGCAAAAAAGAACTACTACGATTATCTATGTGATGATATGGTAAATTATAAAAAGTATTTTTACGTGCTGAGACCTATTCTCGCATGCAAATGGATTGAAGAAAAGAAATGCCCACCGCCGGTACTCTTTGATGAATTGGTTAATACCGTTCTTGAGGAAGATATGAAGGCTGCAGTAGAGGATTTACTTGCAAAGAAGGTGAAAATGTCTGAATCCGAAAAAGGCCCAAAGGTTGAAGTGATAAATAATTATATAGAAGAGAAGTTGGAGTATTATAAGTCGATTGTGGAAACAATGGAGGATGACAGGAACACCGACTGGGATGCGCTGGAAGAGGAGTTTAGATGGGTGCTGGAAAGATTTTGTCTGTAGAATAAAAAAACTGATAAGTTTGTTTTAACAATCCGGGGAAAATGCTTGTATCTACAAAGCAATTCTTAGTAGGCGGTGATTCAAGACCTCGTAATGAAATAATCATGAAGTTATTCAGATTACTTGGAACGTCAGAACAACAGGGAATTGGAGGACCTTTGATCTATAAAGCAGCTATTCAAAACGATTGTAGAAGGCCTGAAATAGTTTCTGATATTGAACATACCGAGATTAAAGTTTGGAATATTGATCTTGCTGATTCATATCCTGAACTTGAGGCAGATGAGAAAAATATTCTTAGATATATTGCCAAGAATGGAAAGCCTGTTTCTGTCAATACAATTAAAGATATATTGTCGACAAAAGAGTATAAAGTAAGAAAAGCTGTTCAGGTTCTAGAAGAGAAGAAGTTAATAATGAAAATTGGAAATGGTCCGTCTACTAAGTATAGAATTGGTATTGAGAGTGTTGAGTTTTTAACACAACTACAGATGGCTATGGATAATATAAAGAAACAAATGGCATAATCTATCTCGTGATTATCTTGCGAAAATGAGGAGATTTTCACAAGATAAAAAAATGTGCTTTTATTTAAGTATATAGTAGATTAAAAAAATCTCGTGATTATCTCTTGAATTAAAAAGATTTTTCAAAATATATAGTTAAGTAAGAGGCATATTAAAGGTATATATATTATTGATTCTAGTACGGCTGGAGGAAATATAGATATTGTTGAAGGAAGTGCATCTCTTGGACCGGGTGTATGAATTGTCGTTGGTATTAGTATAACATAAAAGAAGAATACTTGTATTTTGCAAAACAAATACAAATGTTATTGAAACAGTAATGTATTAACACTAGAATAGTCTGAATATATGAAAGTGAGGTGTGGAAAATAGCAAGTAACAAAAGTAATAAAATTTTTTTAACACAGGTGGTTGCAACAAATGGATTTCCGTTTGAAATAAAAAGACAGGCAGTATCAAATCCATATGCACCTATGACCGAGAAAGAGCTACTTACAAAACTGAAAAAATCCGGAGAACAGGAAAAGTTTAGAGATGCAGATGATGTGATTTCAGATATGAGGTCAAAATATGGATTATAAGATTGTTTTGATGCGGAATGCAGAGAATGATCTGAATAGTTTTATCTCATACCTCTTGTTTGAAAAGAAAAGTGAGCAGTCTGATGGAAATGTTTTTTAATGAAAAAATATCATTAATGTTTAAATTAGTAGTGCTTAATATAGAAAAGAATGCCTGTGTAAAGGGTGAAACAATACATAACCATGTAGGAGACGTAACACCTGATTAGTTGTATGCGGTTATTATGTCTACAGATGCTTTAGGTAAGTTAAGACTTGGCAAGTAATCATAATGATAAGTAATAGGGCTGTTGTCTAACGGATATAATCTGTTTGGCAACGGCCTTTTATTTGAAACAAAAGCCAAAAATAGTGTATATATGATAAAATCAAAAGCAAATTGATATCAAGTCCGGTTCAAACAGAACGATTAATAATACCGGTTGCCTAAGGGTATGAGGAGTAAAAAGTAAGTGATGAAAGATGATAAAAAAGAAACATCTTATGAGATTATTTATGATGGCCATTGATATACTGGAAAAGGGAGAAATCAATACGTACAGAGAAAAAGAACATGAATTGTTGATGGATATCCGCTCTGGAAAATATCAAACAGATGAGGGAACTTTTTCGGACAGCTTCTATGATATGATGAGAGAGTATGAAAAGAAACTGGAGTTTGCTTCCAAGCATACGCAATTACCGGATGAGTCGGATTTTAAAAGTGTCCAGGAATTATAAGGTTTTACAAAAGGGGTTTTACAAAAGTGCCCTGTAATATTGACAAAATGAGGATGTGTGAATATAATATTAGCATAAGATTAGGTCAGGAAGCGTACGACGCCCTGGCCATTTTTTTTGGGAGTTACAAAGGATGAAGGAATATAAAACTTTTAATCAACAACTAACTATATTACGTAATAGGGGAATGATTGTTCCTCAAAATGGTGCTCCAAAACGTTTTCTTGAACAGGAGAATTACTACAATGTAATCAATGGATATAAGGATATATTTTTAACTAAGGATGCACAAGGTAATCCTATTAAGCCTGAAGCATATATACAAAACACTCATTTTGATGAGTTGAAAGCTTTATTTTTGTTTGATAGGGAACTTCGGTTTTTATTTATTAAGTATTTGCTGATATTTGAGAATTCATTTAAAACTGTAATTTCACATGAATTTTCACGAAAATATCCTAAAGCTAATTCATATCCGGATATTGCCAATTATAGAGATGACGATCCTAAGAGTGTTCTTAAGCAGATATCTATTTTAACGAAGACTATACATGAGAATGTAGGGGCAAAAGGTGCGATTAAGCATTATATAGAAGAACATGGATCAGTTCCGTTATGGGTTTTGGTAAATTATCTTACAATTGGTAATTTGTCATATCTATATACAGCATTAAAAAATTCAGATAAGAATTCTATTGCAAAATATTATGCGGATAAATACAACAAACAATATAAACCGGCTTTAAATTTGAAAATCAGTAGTGAAGATATGAGTTCTGTATTAAAGATTACTAATTTGATAAGGAATCAATGTGCTCATGATGAACGATTATTTAGTACTGATTATAAAAGTACACGTGTTTCAAATATAGCAAGTTATCTGGGAATCAATAATTGTAATAATCGACGCATAGTTGTTGCGATATTATACTTTAAGGTAGTTCTTAATAAGAATTATTATAGGAAGTTTGATTCTGAATTGCATGATATTTTTAAAAGGTTTACGAGTGAGTTTCATACTGTGAGTTTTGATGATATTCTTAATATAATGGGGATTGATTTGGATGAATTAAAAAAATTAATATAACACAATAATCTGAATCGAAAATATGAATACGTTTATAATATTATTACAACTTTAGACGGTGCAGGATAATTTATCGGTACTGATGTGGGATTTAATAATGAAATGGGAGAATTGAAACTATGATGGCCCCTAAAACCTTACAGTACCGGATTTATTATTCCGTTATTTTAATAGGTGTTATTCCGATATCATTGATATTATTCCGTTAAAGCGGTATACTATTTCTTAGATTGAGGGGGTAATCTATGTTTTTGACAGTAAAACAGGCTTCTGAAAAATGGGGCATTTCTGATAGAAGAATCAGAGTTCTTTGTTCTGAGGGGAAAATTCCGGGTGCATACCGGGAAGGACGTGGATGGAAAATTCCTGTGGATGCAAAGAAACCTGCTGATGGTCGTTATAAGTCAAAGGAAAGCCTCTTGACGCAAATTGACCGCAAGAAGGTAGAACTGGACAGCAGAAGACCTTTGACTGCGGGCGAGTTTGCAAGGCTCAACGAAGAATTTATTGTAGAGTACACATACAACTCCAATGCCATTGAAGGAAATACACTTACCTTGAGAGAAACGGATTTAGTTCTTCGTGGTCTTACGATTGACAGTAAACCGATGAAAGACCATATGGAGGCGGTAGGTCATAAAGAAGCATTTGATTTTGTGAGCGAACTGGTAAAAGATAATGTTCCAATCAGTGAGGGCATCATCAAACAGATTCACTATCTCGTTCTTGCAGATAAGAGAGAAGACCGTGGTGTATACCGTAGAGTTCCGGTTCGTATTATGGGCGCACAACATGAACCCGTGCAGCCATATCTTATTAAGCCGAAGATGGAACAGTTGCTATATGATTTTGCTGCAAGCACAGAGCATATTGTGACAAAACTGGCTCGTTTTCACATCGAGTTTGAGGGCATCCATCCTTTCATTGATGGTAATGGCAGAACCGGACGACTGCTTGTAAATCTTGAGTTGATGAAATCCGGATTCCCACCTATAGATATTAAGTTTACAGATAGAATTGCCTATTATAATGCGTTTGATGAATATTATGTCAAGCACAATCTTTCGCTAATGGAAAATCTGTTTGCAGGATACATCAATGCCAGATTAGATATGTATTTAGATATGCTACAGGATTAATAGACCTGCTTCTGGATAAGTGGGTCACCTATGTATTGTAGATTTTGCTTTAAAAGAAATGTGAGGTGGATTGATTGCGTACATACACATGGGATGAATATTACGAAAAATTCTATGATTGGGCGGAAAGCACACAGGTGCGTAATCTGTCTGCATTGACTTCACTTGGTTCTGCTGATGAAGTCGGAGAAATCATCATCGAATTGCAGGTTAATGTACCGGCAGCTAACCGTCTACTTAGAAAGGCTGTGGAAGAAAAACTGGCCTTCTCCGGCTCTGATTTAGCAGAGTTTGCCTATATCAACGATAAAGAACCGGTGACTGCTGCTGTGCTTAATTCAGCAGAACGATTGACCGCCGAGGATATGGAATATTTGTATGGCGAGATTGATGATGAGGTTATCATCGAAATCTGTAAGCAACGAAATATTCTGCTACCGGAAGCCTTGCGCGAAGAGGAAGAAGAGGATACCTACAACGATGATTTTATCTCGGAACCACCCGCTCCGAAAAGGGGATTCTTTGGTACTCTTGCTGCTATTTTTGCAGGAGCAAGTGCCGGAGTGTCTTTGGCTCAAGGAAGACGGCATAATAGACGATGCAACGGTGACTGTGCCAACTGTCCGCCTCACTATGGTTACCGATACGGTAGATGGTATTATGGACATGACCATGATCACGGCTGTGAATTTGGCGGTAATAAAGGCAGCGGCAGTATGGATTAAGGAGATGAAAAATTCACATTTTTATGATAGAGTAGGGGTATAAAAACAGGCTTTGATATACTTGGCAAATCGGAGCAAAATATAGCATTTTAGGAGGCACTTCAAATAAATATGATTAAGATACTTTTCATCTGCCACGGCAATATCTGCCGTTCGCCTATGGCAGAGTTTATAATGAAAGACAAAGTGAAAAAGCTTGGGTTGGAGGATATGTTTGAGATAGCCTCAGCCGCAACAAGCTCGGAAGAGATATGGAACGGCGTGGGAAATCCGATGTTTCCGTCTGCAAAAGACGAACTTCAGAAACATGGAATAGCCTGTGCAGGTAAGAAGGCAAGGCAGATGGTAAAGTCCGACTATGAAGAATATGACTATCTTATAGGTATGGACGATGCTAATATAAGAAATATGAAAAATTTGTTCGGTGACGGAGATAAGATATTCAAACTTTTAAGCTTCGCAGGAAGCGATGATTCGGTATCGGACCCATGGTACACCGACAGATTTGATGTTGCCTTTGAGGATATAAACAGAGGTATAGATGGATTTTTGAAGTATTTGGAGGAGAAAAATGTCATCAATTAAAAAGGTATTGATAATAAAGGTAATTGCCGCAATCTTTTGTATTGCGGTAGGAGTGGTATCATTCTTTCTGATAGCCGATAAGCTGGGGAATGTGGATTTTCATGCGGATACAATAAGTGCTCTTGACAAGAGCAGAAGTAAAGTCATGGAGCTTGCGGCTGCAGCTGTGGCATCTTCATCGGCTATTACACTTTTGCCGGGAGATGTAGGAACACCTATTGCACAGGAACTTGCGGATATGAGCAAGTATTTTCTGATTGTGCTTTGCGCAATCTACCTTGAGAAGTTCTTGCTCACCGTAACAGGCTTTGTGGCATTTAAGTATGTTATTCCTGTGGCATGTGTGCTTTTCATCGTTTTTATCGCTTCAAACGAGAAGATATTTGCAAAAATCGCCACAAAGCTGTTTTTATTCAGCCTGGTTATATCATTTACCATCCCTGTGAGTGTAAATATTGCGCGAATGATTGAGAGTAATTATGCCGCCTCGATAGAGACGACTCTTAATAATGCCAAGGAAAATACGGATACGGTAACAAAGAGTGCCGAGGAGGAGAACAAAAACAGTAGCGCCATTGAGAAGATAGTAAATAATATTACAGGGAATGTGAATGATCTTTTAAAGAAGTTTGAGAATACTCTCAGTTCATTTATAGAGGCTATTGCTGTACTTATTGTAACATCATGCCTTATACCTATAGGAGTACTTTTATTTTTCTTATGGCTGGTGAAGCTTGTTTTCTCAATAGATGTAAATAATTTCAGCTTTATCAGAAGAGAATGAGTAAATTGTTAAAAAAATATCGTTAAAATATTGACAATGGTAATATTAAGTTATAATATATAAGCATGTAATTTTAGTAACACTCAGGTTCTTAATAGTTAAGAACTGATGCTCAAAAAATGGAGGCTGTATATGAGATTTACATTACCAAGAGATATTTATCATGGAAAAGATTCACTTGAGGCTTTAAAGAGCTTCACAGGAAAGAAGGCTTTTGTCTGTGTAGGCGGTGGATCAATGAAAAGATTCGGATTCTTAGACAAGACCGTTGCTTATTTGGAAGAAGCAGGTATGGAAGTAAGACTTTTTGAGGGAATTGAGTCTGATCCTTCTGTAGACACCGTAATGCGTGGTGCTAAGGAGATGCTTGAGTTCGGACCGGACTGGATAGTTGCTATCGGTGGAGGTTCACCTATTGATGCGGCAAAGGCTATGTGGATCAAGTATGAGTATCCTGATTGTACTTTTGAGGATATGTGTAAGGTATTCGGTATTCCTACACTTAGAAAAAAAGCAAAATTCTGTGCTATTTCTTCTACATCCGGAACAGCTACGGAAGTAACAGCTTTTTCAATTATCACAGACTATGAAAAGGGTATCAAATATCCTATAGCAGACTTTGAGATTACACCTGATGTTGCAATTGTAGACCCTGCACTTGCACATACAATGCCTAAGAAGCTTGTAGCCCATACAGGTATGGACGCTATGACACATGCTATAGAGGCATATGTATCTACAGCCAACTGTGATTTTACAGATCCGCTTGCACTTCACGCTATAGAAATGATAGACAAGTACATTGTAAAGTCATACAATGAAGATAAGACGGCCAGAGATGCAATGCACAATGCACAATGTCTTGCGGGTATGGCATTCTCAAATGCTTTGCTTGGAATAGTACATTCAATGGCACATAAGACAGGTGCCGTATTCGGTGATTTGGGTGCTCATATTATTCACGGTGCCGCAAATGCAATGTATCTTCCAAAGGTTATCGCTTTCAATGCAAAGGATAAGGAAGCCGCAAAGAGATATGCCAAGATAGCGGATGTACTTGGATTGCCGGGCAATAGCGAAGACGAGAAGATAAAAGAGCTTATCAAGTACCTTAGAGGTTTAAATGATGCTTTAAATATTCCACATTGTATCAAGAACTACGGTGCGGATTCATATCCTACAGAGAACGGATTTGTACCTGAAAATGTTTTCTTGGAAAGACTCCATGACATAGCCGTTAATGCCGTTGCAGATGCATGTACAGGTTCAAACCCGAGACAGCCAAGTGTTGAAGAGATGGAGAAGCTCTTAAAATGCTGCTACTATGATACGGAAGTAGATTTCTAAAAAAAGTTTATAGTATAAATGAACACATCAACATCTGATATATTTTAGATTGTTGATGTGTTTTTTTGATAAAAAATTAAAACTCGATATCAAATTTGCTTGAAAAATGAAATAAAAAGTTGTAATATGATATCGAGTTTCAAATTGAGATTAAATCTCAGTAATCAAATTGGAGGTGTGGTTTGAAGAAAGCTCAGTACAAAACAAGACAATTGCTTGAAATAGAGGATTTCCTGAAAAACAATGAGAATAAACATGTCACTGTGAATGATATTATTCTCTTTTTCAAACAGCAGGGAAAGAATATCGGGAAAGCCACTGTTTACAGGCATTTGGACAGAATGGTAAGTGACGGAACAGTACATAAATATATGTTGGAAACAGGAGACAGTGCCTGTTTTGAATATGTAGAGGGTGAAGACGTTCATCCGGTATGTTTTCATTGTAAATGCGAAAAATGCGGAAAGCTTATCCATTTGGAGTGTACTGAATTATCTTTAATCGGCGAACATTTGAGAGAAGAACACGGCTTTTCTATAGACCATGCCAGAACAGTTTTTTATGGAACTTGTAATGAATGTAGAGAATAGAGGGAGACTATGAAGAAGTATATTGGAATAGGACTAAGTATCCTTGTGGCTATTATGATGGTTTTGGGTTGTGCAAAAAAGGAAAGCACCGGCAGCAGTGAGGCTGAGAGCGGCAGCAGTGTAACGGAAAGCAGCAGTGTAGCTGAAAGTAACAGTGAGGAAACTAAGAAGCTGAGCATTGTTACTACAATTTTTCCTGCCTATGACTGGGTAAAACAGGTAGTAGGTGATAATAAGAATGTAGAGATTTCCTTCCTTATAGATAAGGGTGTGGATTTACACAGCTATCAGGCATCAGCGGCAGATATCGCAAAAATTACAGACAGTGATTTGTTTGTATATGTAGGCGGAGAGTCTGACGATTGGGCTGAGGATATTATAAAAGAGAATCCTAATTTGAAGTATATCAATATGGTAGACAGTATCGGTGAAGCTGCATTAGCAGAGGAACTTGTAGAGGGTATGCAGGATGAAGAAGAGCATGACCATGAGGGCGAAGAACATGCAAATGAAGAGGGCGAGCATGAAGAAGGCGAGGAAGAGATAGATGAGCATGTGTGGCTTTCAATTAAGAATGCTGAAACTATAGTAAGTGCTATAGAAGCAAAGTTGGCTGAAATTGACCCTGACAATAAGGCTGAATATGAGAAAAACGCAAATGACTATTTAGCTAAGCTTGATGAACTTGATAAAGAGTATAAGGATACACTTTCAAGCATTCAAAACAAAACTATAATAGTCGGAGACAGATTCCCGTTCAGATATCTGGTAAATGAATACGGAATAAAGTATTATGCAGCATTTACGGGCTGTGATGCGGGAAGTGAAGCATCTTTTGAGACTGTAAAGTTTTTGGCAAATAAGATGGATGAGCTTAATATGACGGATATTTTTATAATTGACGGTTCAAAAGGAGATTTGGCAAAAACAATAGTTGACAATACCAAGGATAAAAATGCCAAGGTTTTGGTGCTTGACTCTATGCAGTCTACAAAGAGCAGTGATAATGCAAGCTATCTGGATATAATGAAGAAGAATTTGGAAGTGCTTAAAGAGGTATTATAGACTGGAGATTTATGATAAAATGTGAAAAATTGTCACTTGGATATGACGGAAAAGCCATAGTGGATAATCTTAATTTTGAAGTTTCGGACGGAGATTATCTATGCGTAATTGGGGAAAACGGTGTGGGAAAGTCTACACTTATAAAGACGCTTTTAAAACTTATAAAACCGATCTCAGGAGAGGTTATATATAATGAAAATTTGTTGCCTACGGAGATAGGATATTTATCACAGCAGCAACAATTATTAAAAGACTTTCCGGCATCGGTTTTTGAAATTGTGCTGTCAGGATGTCAGTCTAAGGTGGGAATCAGACCATTTTATAAAAAAGAAGAAAAGCAGACTGCAAAGGAGAAGATAGAAAAACTGGGACTTTTAGATCTTATGACAAGAAGCTTCAGTGAACTCTCCGGCGGTCAGCAACAAAGGGTGCTTTTAGCCAGAGCGTTGATGGCGGGACAAAGACTTATGATACTTGATGAGCCTGTTACAGGTCTTGATCCTGAGGCAAGTCAAAATATGTATGATATTATCAATGAGCTGAATAAAAGCAATATGACCATTATTATGATATCTCATGATATAAAAGTGGCACTTGAATATGCTACCAAGGTTTTATATATTGGAGAACATATATTTTTCGGTACGACTCCGGAATATAAAAAGAGCAGGGGGATGGCATGAAAGACATACATATATATTTAAGCTATCCTTTTGTAAGGTATGCAATAGTAGTAGGCATACTTATAGCACTGTGCTCTTCACTGCTTGGTGTTATTCTGGTATTAAAACGATTTTCATTTATTGGAGACGGACTTTCACATGTGGCATTCGGTGCAGTTGCGGTATCTACGGTATTTAACCTTACAGACAATATGGTGCTTGTATTACCTGTGACCATAATTGCCGCAATTCTGCTTTTAAAGGGCGGAAGTAACGGAAAGATAAAGGGAGATGCATCGATAACGATGATGTCTGTCGGGGCGATGGCTTTCGGATATCTTGTTATGAATGTGTTTTCAAGCGGATCAAATCTTGCCGGAGATGTATGTACCACCCTGTTCGGCTCCACTTCAATACTTACTTTAACAAAGGAAAAAGTGATTCTTTGTGTTATACTGTCAATATTTGTAATATCTGCATTTGTACTGTTTTATAATAAAATTTTTGCAGTAACATTTGATGAGAATTTTGCGAATGCTACAGGTATAGACACACAAAAATATAATCTCTTGATAGCTATAATCATTGCAATAATTGTAGTATTGGCTATGAATTTAGTCGGGTCACTCCTTATTTCGGCACTTGTGGTATTCCCTGCATTGGCATCCATGTGTGTGTTTAAGAGTTTCCTCTCAGTGACCGTATCCTCGGCGATATTTTCAGTGGTTTGTACCGCTTTAGGACTTTTCATTTCAATACTTGGAGGTTCACCTGTGGGCGCAACTATTGTTTGCATTGATATATTTGCATTTTTTATATTTTATCTGATAGGTAAAACGGGACATTAATTAAAATCTGTGTTATAGTTTAGGTAACGGTAAAGTTTGTTACCCGAATTAGGACACGGATTTTATTTTTAGTAAGCTTTGTTATTTTTTTGTCTTGATTATGTTTTGGAATTAATGTAAAATCAAATCGAATTTGAAAATAATACGCAGTTTCGGTATGGTGCCGGGCTGCTGACTAATAGTATTTATTCAAACAGCTATAAACTGTTTGATAGAAAACGAGGTATATATGGAAAAAAGACCTGTAGTATTATGTATAATGGACGGTTTAGGACTTAGAAAAGGACATGATCACAATGCGGTGTTTGAGGCAAATACACCTAATCTGTGCAGCTTGATGAAGGAATATCCTTTTGTAGAAGGACAGGCAAGCGGACTTTTTGTAGGTCTGCCTGACGGACAGATGGGTAACTCGGAGGTGGGCCATATGAATATGGGTGCCGGAAGAATTATATATCAGGAGCTTACAAGAATATCAAAAGCTATAGAGGACGGAGAATTCTTTGAGAACAAAGCGCTTCTTGCCGCAGTTGAGAATGCAAAAAAGAATAACAGTGCACTTCATTTGATGGGACTTGTTTCAAGCGGCGGTGTTCACAGCCATAATACACATATTTACGGATTGTTGGAGCTTGCAAAGATAAACGGATTAAAAGAAGTTTATGTTCATGCATTCCTTGACGGTAGAGATACACCTCCTACATCGGGAAAGGAATTTGTAGCCGAGCTTGAAAAAGAGATGGCTAAAATCGGCGTTGGAAAGGTAGCTTCCGTAATGGGACGTTTCTACGCAATGGACAGAGATAACAGATGGGATAGAGTTGAAGCCGCTTATTCTATTATGACTAAGGGCGGAAACCTAAAAAAGAGTGCTACAGGAGGTATACAGGAGTCATACGACGAAGGTAAGAATGATGAGTTTGTTGTACCTTTCTCTGTAGATAATGACGGTGCAAAGACTATTAAGGATAAAGATTCGGTTATCTTTTTTAACTTCAGACCGGACAGAGCAAGAGAAATGACAAGAGTATTCTGTGTAGACGATTTTGACGGCTTTAACAGAGGAAAGAGACTTGATACCACATTTGTATGCTTCACAGATTATGATGAGAGTATCGGTAACAAGCTTGTTGCTTTTGAGAAGGAAGAGATAAAGGATACATTCGGAGAGTTCATAGCTGAGCACGGTATGAAGCAGGTAAGAATTGCCGAGACAGAGAAATATGCTCATGTCACATTCTTCTTTAACGGAGGAAAGGAAGAGCCTAATGAGGGTGAAGACAGAATTCTTGTAAACTCACCAAAGGATGTTGCTACATATGATTTGAAGCCGCAGATGAGCGCATATGAGGTATGTGATAAGCTTGTAGATGCTATAAAGAGCGGTAAGTATGATGTTATTATAATTAACTTTGCAAACCCTGACATGGTAGGTCATACAGCTGTGGAAAATGCGGCTATAAAGGCTGTTGAAACGGTTGATGAGTGTATAGGAAAGACTGTAGCGGCTATCAAGGAAGTTAACGGGGTGATGTTTATCTGTGCAGACCACGGAAACTGTGAGACTTTAGTTGATGAAGAGACAGGTGAACCGCATACAGCTCATACAACAAATCCTGTACCTTTCATTCTGGTAAATGCAGATCCTAAGTACACTCTGGCAGAGGGCGGAAGACTTTGTGATATAGTTCCTACACTGATTGAGCTTATGGGATTACAAAAACCGGCTGCAATGACAGGAAAGAGTTTGTTGGTTGAAAAATAAATAGGTTTTATTGATGCTCGAGGCTTTTGTCTTGGGCATTTTTTATAAGTTTAAGAAATGCTGATAAGATTGCATAATCATTCTCAACATTATTAAATAAACCGTAAATAAAATACAAAGATAATTCATATAGCGTTAATTGACTTTAAAAAACAAATAGCGTATTATGTGTATTATTAATCTGATACAATAAGCTTGATAAAGATTAGCAAAAAAATATATAAATATTTCGTGATTATTATTGAATAATGGAATGATTGCGATATAATACTAAGCGCGTTAATATGCAGATAACGGAGGTTATATGAGAAGTAAATTAATGAAAATGGGAGCATTGGGATTGGCTTCCGTATTGGCTACACAGAGTATCGGTGCAGGTACTGTTTTTGCACAAAGCTCAAATTTTGATTTAAGAAAAAAAGTAATAGGTCTTACAGGTATAACATTTGTAAGCGGAAATATAGACAGGTTTGTAACAAGAGGTGAGTTCGCAAAGATGCTTGTACAGGCTTCACCATATCGTTCCGTACTTACAAAGACAAGCAATGTATCGGTATTTAATGATGTTCCGAAAGATAATGAGAACGCGTCCGCTATAAAGATGGCGGTGGAGCAGGGATATATGACAGGATATCTCGGCGGAAACTTTAAGCCTAATGATAATGTAACATTGAATGATGCCGTAAGAGGAGTACTTACTTTACTCGGGTATCAGGCAAGTGATTTTGCGGGTGATGCAAACAATAAGAGAATGGCAAAGTACGGTTTCCTTGAGTTGAATGAGAATCTTACATCACTTACACCTACTTCAAATCTTAAGGTAAGAGATTGTATAAACCTCTTTTATAATATGTTAAAAACAAATATGAAAGACGGCGGAGCATATATTGCAACCGTATTCGGCGGTGAGTTAAACAGCGACAAGGAGGTAAATCCTTTAAAGCTTGCCGATAATTCACTTAAGGGACCTAAGGTGGTAAAGTCTGTTAATCAATTGATACAGGCGGTTCCTTTTGACTATAAGGATGCGAATCTCTTTGTTGACGGAAGCAGCGTAGGTGCGGACAGATTCAAGAGCCTGATGGTATCATCAGATGTAGGACTTGTAATATACTATTCTGCAGCTGCAAAGACTATCTGGGCATATGATGAGAATACGGATGCTACAAACGGTAAGAAGGCGGTACATGGTACTGTTGAGAGTATATACTATGAGTCAACATCTACACTTACACCTACATCCGTGACTATAGACGGAGAAACATACAAAATTGCAAACAGCGATATGCAATTTGCATTCTCTATCTACGGAAGTATCAAGGTTAATGATGATGTTACTTTAGTCGTAGATATAAATAATTCTGAAGATGGATCTGCAAGCTACACGGTAGTTGATTATATAGCAGATTAGTGAGGGGAAAAATGAAGAAAAAATTTATTGTTATACCTGCAATTATAGCCCTTGGCGTAGGTGGATTTTTCTTTATGAAATCAAGACAGGCTACAAAGATTGATACGAGTACATTTGTATCTACAGCAATAGCATCAAAGCAGGATATCTCTTCGGAGATATCCTCTTCGGGTACTATAACACCTAAGGACACTTATAATATAACTGCGCTTGTATCTGGAGATATTATCTCGGCAAACTTTGAGGTAGGTGATATGGTCAGTAAAGACCAGGTGCTTTATCAAATAGATAAGTCAAGTCTTGAATCTGATATAAATTCCTCAAATAATTCTCTTAGTAAAGCAAACACCGGATATGCTACGGCCAACAAAGACCTTGCAAAAGCAAAGGCGGATTTTTCCGGTAATTTGTATCGCTCTACAAGAAAGGGCTATATCAAGGAGTTGAGTATTCAGGCAGGAGATAAGATAAGCGGTGGTACAAAGCTTGCCACCATATATAATGATACTTTGATGAATATCCGCATTCCTTTCCTAAGTACGGAGGCACAGAATATTCAGGCGGGAATGACAGGAACTTTGACACTTACCGAAACGGGAGAGCAGATAGAAGGAAAAGTAATTTCCGTATCAAGTATGGATCAGACAATGGACGGTGGAAGACTTGTTCGTAATGTGACATTCGAGGTAAGTAACCCGGGAGGACTTACGGATAAGACCACTGCAAATGCTACAGTCGGAGATATCACTTCTACAGGAGACGGTACTTTTGAGGCGACAACAAATGTTGATATGAGTGCAGACCTGGCTGAAGGTGTACAGATAGAAAGTGTACTGGTGAATGTGGGAGATTATGTAGAAGTCGGAACACCTATTTTTAAGATGACTGCAGAGTCTGCAGAGAAACTTTTAAAAACATATAAGGATGCTGTAGATACCGCACAGGGAAATGTGGATGCGGCAAAAAAGGGAGTTGACACTGCAAAGAAAACCTATGACGAGTATACTATTAAATCACCTATTTCCGGCAAAGTTATATCAAAGAACTATAAGGTCGGGGATAAGGTGGGCTCAGGCGGAAACAACAAGGCTACCAATATGGCTGTTATTTACGATATGAGCTCATATACATTTAAAATGAGTGTGGATGAGAAGGATATTACAAAGGTTCAAAACGGACAGAAGGTAAGAATAAAGTCGGATGCTTTTCCTGATCAGGAATATTCGGGAACGGTTACCAATGTCAGTCTTGAGAGTACAAGCCAAAACGGTGTATCAACCTATCCTGTTACAGTAACACTTGATGAGACTTACAATCTTTTGCCGGGAATGAATGTGGACGGATATATTACACTTGAGTCTGCAAAGGATGCGCTTACAATACCTTCAGGTGCTCTTATGAGAGGAAATAAGGTCTATGTAAAAGATACCTCGGCAACACAGAGTGCAGATGCAAGCGGTACGGCTTCAAGCGGAGACGGTCTTATCCCTGCAGGCTTTAAAGAGGTTACAGTAACTACCGGAGTTATAAATGCGGATTTTGTACAGATCACATCAGGACTTAATGAAGGTGATGAGGTCTATGTGGACGAGAGTGCAAGTATGGATACCGGAACAGGCGGAATGGACGGCATGGGCGGAGAAGGCGCACCTGCAGAAGGAGGCGGAGCCGATACAGCCGGAGGAGACGGTGCCGGAGCGGATGCCGGCGGTGCCGATGCAGGAGCCGGAGGAGAGTAATGGAAAAACTTATCCAAATGACAGATATTCGAAAAGAATATAAAATGGGTGACGAGATTGTTTATGCCAATGACGGTGTGAATCTTGATATCGACAAGGGAGAGTTTGTTGCAATTGTGGGTAAGTCGGGATCCGGTAAATCCACTCTTATGAATATTATAGGAGCTTTGGACGTGCCTACATCAGGTAAATATCTTTTGGGCGGAAAAGATGTCGGAAAGCTTAGCGACAATCAACTTGCCGATATCAGAAATAAGATGATAGGGTTTGTTTTTCAGCAATACAATCTTCTGCCCAGAATGAATCTTTTGGAAAACGTGGAATTGCCGCTTTTATATGCGCATGTTTCAAATCATGAAAGAGAAAAGAGGGCAATGGAGGCACTTGAAAAGGTGGGACTTGCCGAAAAGGCAAAGCAGATGCCAAATCAGCTTTCAGGAGGACAGCAGCAAAGAGTG
>ERZ1036416.347-NODE-347-length-16265-cov-5.304380_pt1 | contig 16265 bp, 15 predicted proteins | sample MGYA00514219_ERZ1036416 | MGnify/ENA primary metagenome ERZ1036416 (study PRJEB33795, sample SAMN09464945) | human gut metagenome | host: Homo sapiens | place: USA: Stanford, California | collected 2016-11 | study: EMG produced TPA metagenomics assembly of the...
GGCTTACCCCTCCCTTCAATAACGAAGAGAGGCCCAACCTCGTCTAACTATCTTATGTTAATTATATACCAAACAAATATACGATACAATAAGCATCGTATTATAGAGATTTATAGATGAAAACTCTACCTTAGGAGATCTAGGGTAGAGTTTTTTGTGTTTGTAGGGTATTCCTATCAGATTATTGAGTTTTTTATCATATACCGTAAATAGTAAGTGCTGTTGCAACTCTAGGAGCGAGTTTTACAGTTTATGCGGTAAATTGTTTCAATACCGCAAGCGGTAAGTACTGTTGCAACCAGAAAAGGAGTTTATCATGAATAATATGTTCTTAATGTTTCAATACCGTAAACGGTAAGTACTGTTGCAACTTAGTACAGCAATGAATTTATTCTAGGAGGTATATCATGTTGTTTCAATACCGTAAACGGTAAGTACTGTTGCAACTGTTTTGTATATCTTGGATACACACCTGAAGCAACGAGCGTTTGTTTCAATACCGCAAGCGGTAGGTACTGTTGCAACTAATGGCCTTGAGCAAGCAAAAACCTGGATGCGTGAGTTTCAATACCGTAAACGGTAGGTACTGTTGCAACTGAACAAGGTATCAATGTAGATTCTGTGGACTTGAATGTTTCAATGCCGTAAACGATAGGTACTGTTGCAACGAAATCTCTTTCAATTGGGACGAAAAGAATGTACATGTGTTTCAATACCGTAAACGGTAAGTACTGTTGCAATGCAAAAGTGTCGAGTCAATTAATTCAGCATATTTAATTTCTTGTTTCAATATCGTAAACGGTAAGTACTGTTGCAACGTCCGAGTGATGGAATTCGCTGGGAGAATAAAGTGTATGTAAAGTTTCAATACCGTAAACGGTAAGTACTGTTGCAACTTCTTCTGACCATATTGCAAAGCAAAAGCTTATTATGTGGTTTCAATACCGTAAACGGTAAGTACTGTTGCAACCATATACGACACACCTATTACTAACGATGTAATAGGTTGGTTTCAATACCGTAAACGGTAAGTACTGTTACAACGATGAAGAAGGTACTGACTTGACTCCAAGTAAAGCGTTTCAATACCGTAAACGGTAAGTACTGTTGCAACGATGCCAACAAAAACACGGATGTCAATTACGATATCCGTGAGGTTTCAATACCGCAAGCGGTAAGTACTGTTGCAACAACTTTCGTACTTCCTGAAGAAATTATCGATGCAGACGAAAGTTTCAATACCGCAAGCGGTAAGTACTGTTGCAACGGCATTCCTGATGGCATGTATGTAATTACAGAAGAAGAGTTTCAATACCGCAAGCGGTAAGTACTGTTGCAACGGTAAGGCATCCCAATCCGTTACCGGATATTCCGGTGTTTCAATACCGCAAGCGGTAAGTACTGTTGCAACCAAGGAGGAGAAAAAATGAAACAAGTAAATGTTACAGTAAGTTTCAATACCGCAAGCGGTAAGTACTGTTGCAACGATGAGCTTCACGCATAAAACACAAGTAACGATTGGATCGTTTCAATACCGCAAGCGGTAAGTACTGTTGCAACATTTCGTCATTACTCCTTCTTTATAGCCTCCTCTCCCGTTTCAATACCGCAAGCGGTAAGTACTGTTGCAACCCAAAAAGGAGTGAGTTTTAAGCCAATAGGATTAAGTTTCAATACCGCAAGCGGTAAGTACTGTTGCAACAAAATCCACTATTTCTTGTATCGTCATCAAGATTTATATGTTTCAATACCGCAAGCGGTAAGTACTGTTGCAACTTCAAAACTGGGCACGTCTTTAACGGCGTGTTAATGTTTCAATACCGCAAGCGGTAAGTACTGTTGCAACTAGATAGTGACTATGTATATGGCACTATGGTAGATACATGTTTCAATACCGCAAGCGGTAAGTACTGTTGCAACAGCAGGCCTTACAAAGCCAGTATTCATGGGGCTTAAAAATAGGTTTTGGAAAACCTCACACCGTAAACGGTCAAAACGTGCTCCCATTTGATCCACAAGGCCTATGGATATAGGTAAATACTGGAAGAAAATGATTTTTCTTAAGATACAGTTATTATAAGGGTTTATAGATTTTACGTCAACAATTTAATTCATTTCCCTTTCATTTATTTTAAGAGGTCCTATTACAGTAATAAACAGACTTCTTTACTATACAAATTTCATAACTAATATAGCAAAATGAAAATAGATTAAGCCCACCAGCTAAAGCACCATGGCATCCGCCGCAAGGGCGGTTCCGATAAAAAGGTCTGTGTATTGTGTACCATTACGCTGTAACGATATGGGTCGCGGAGGTAACGACCATGCTACATGATGCTCTAACTCGTAGGCTTAACTTGTGATTTCATTATACGTAGCTTCCACCTAAGGGGATAGTCAAAAAAACTAGGAACTAAAAAGCAACCTGCTGCATATCAAAATCGATAACCAGCAGGTTGCTTTAATTGGAAGATACTATATATCTAGACCTATGGAAAATCCAAATAGGCTTATCCATAATCTCTAGACTAATAAGCCGTTATTTCGTATGCAATGTGACCCTCACTTGCCCCAGACCTTGACTAGACAATCGACCTACACCACCGTGTTGACCAAATGTTGCCAGAATAGTGATGAGTTGACGCTCTTCATCATTTAGTTTGGACAAGTTGAATGTAAAGCCACCTACAAATCCGGTAATGCCTCGGTCACGACCGAAGTAAACCCGTTTCGTGTGACCTCGCCAATCAGTTAGGACGATACGTTCGCACAGTTCTTTAATTCGTGCTTTATCTAATGTTTGATCTTCATCGCCAGCATTCCATTTATCTACGATGGATGCAAAAATTAGCTTCGCCGTAGGGAATGTAATGTCTCCATGGGTACCATTAAACGATGTAGGCGTAACAAAGTCAATTTCTACACGTTGTGTTGGCTTATCTCTAAGGCAACGCTCTACCAATGTCAAAGTATTCTCCACTGATAAAGGTAGATCAAAAGGTGCATCATATTGCACATCTACAGCCATCGCTTCAAGTGGTCCAATCTGTAAGGATAGTGGCTGCGGTATGTCTTCGAGAATATACCACAACTCACGATGCCACACACGGATTCGTAAGTAAACCATATCCCCTTTTTGGATTGTAGCATCACGGCGTTTTCTGCCATATTGCAAGGATACAGTAAATGGTTTGATGCCCGATAAGTCATGCCAATACGTACCTGCCGCTTCATCGATGGAACCAATGAGAGAAAATACGGCCGCATGGAGGAATCGGCCTGGAAATTCAGGCAGTTTGCATGAGTTCTTAGCCTTAAGGGCTAATGTTACAGTACCTAACATTATTTAGACCACTTTTCGATGAAGGATTTCGGCATATCGAGTTTGCTGCGATACTTAATGCGTTCATCCATCTTGTTATTCTTAATGGTCATCATGGATATACCATCGGTCCAGTTCTTCGCCGCATTCGTACCATTGGCGATATTCCAATCCATCATCATATACAAATCGTCGAGCATTGCGTTGTACGCTGGTTTATCGGCACCGAGCACATCATCACGATAGGTTGTAAATGCCTTTACATACTCTTCGCTATCCGTTGTGCTTTTACCTGTGTTCCACGCATCATGTTCAAACAAGACTGCGTAACGGCTATTGTTATCAAAAATCGTTACCTCTGTATCGAGTTTAACACTGCCGAAACCAATGGATTTCCCCATACCAAGTTTGTAATACGTCCGACGTTGTCCACCAGAATATTTGTCCAAATTAAGAGACATAAGCAACGCACCGAGTTCTACATCGCTAAGACGTTCAAAATGAATACGGCTGGTGAAAGTAACCCCTCTATCCACAGGACGGATTTTGCGCGTCCCTTTAATCTCTTTTTCTTCCGCTGTACGCGTCCAGTCCTTTGCCTTTGCAAGAGGTTGGTGCCAGTACATCTTATAACCACGTAAGGACGCATGTTCATGGCCCCAGTGATTATACGTATTATGGTCATCCACGTTTTGTTCCAAATAGAGTTGGAACGATGTTGGGTTTGGTCCCATCAATGGATGTGGGTAATCGGAAGAGCACATCTTTAATGTACCTTGTACATGTGCATCAGAGAATGACACACGACCAGCCCAGTTATCTCCATAACCAAATACGCTATCGCACAAATCTACGCCATTATTATGTCGTTCCAAGGAATTTGGCAAATGATCACTAATCTTCAAATCGTAGGCAATACGATAGAAACGACCATGACCAAAATGTTCAACGAGGCCATCCTTTTCCGTAAAGAAACAAGGTACAACGAATTTTACATCTGCAGAATGGGTATACTCTTTTGCCGCTTCGCCGGATTTACCCGTTTTCTTATCTAGCAAATCTAATGTGCCGCGGTTCTTGTCGTCTGCGTAGCTTTCAATACAAGATTGAGGAATCGGAATGCGTTTATCAAAATTGCCAGGCTTAGTAATGCGCATGTAGGATTTTTTAGAGCGCATAGGACCGGTATGAATGTTTACATACGTATTCATCCAATCGATGGACGCCTTATCCTTCTTAAGTTCCATGCCATCATTATCCATATAAGAGCATTTCTTAGACTCGCTAGGAACGGCGAAATAATCATTATTTACAGTTTGAATGATGAAACCAGGTGTCGCCTTAGTAGCTGCCTTGTATTCGCCCTTACCATTTTTCTCCATACCCACCATGCGTTCCGCATAATATTCCTTGAGAGATTTAATAGCGCTCGCAAAGTCACGGAAATAGAGATATCTATCTTCAAAATCGCCCAATCCTGTACCACGTTGGTATGGTCTAAAGCTACTAGCTGTTACGATTTTAAAGATTTCTTTTACCATGCCCTTAAGGCTAGATCCCGGAATGGTTGGATTGTTTTGACCACCGTAGAATTCGAGAGGCGTTGTATCCTCTTGTTTCGATGGACCACCGATGAATAATGGTGTTTCCGTTGTAATGGTGAGGTCAATATACCCTGTATGTGTACCCGTTTGCGTAACATGGTCGCGGTATGCATCCATAACGTCCTTTGTGACGCCTTCAAAATTTCCGTCATAGAATTCGGCAGGAATCACGTGACTAGGCAAGCGCACAAAATTGTACGATGCGCTGGCAGGTGTAGACGGATATTTGCTATTGCCATTGCTTCTAGCGCCGCTATTACCATAGTAATCATCGTAACCACCGGAACGACCTTGGCCACCACGGCCACCGCCACGCGGTTCTGTCGCCTTTTTGATATCAAAATCCGGACCATTTACACGTTGAAAGAAGGCGGCACTAGCCGCATGTTTATTCTTTGCTTTCTTAGCCATACTACGCCTCCTTGTCTACGATACTCACATACCGGTAATCGGTATAGCTCGCTTGATGGTTATCTAAATATCCAATGTAATTTCGCATTGTTAAATAGCAATACTGTTTCTTTGCTGAGACAGGGATGATTTGTGAAAGCTTACGCCCGGTATCAACCAAATGGGTAAAACCTTCAATGCTATGCAATTGTGCATAACCCGCATCATTTTCACCGATCATACGAGACGTGGAATCCACGTAGGATACGCTTTCACCAGATGCATCAGAGATGTAGCGATATACTACGGAGCCATTTTGAACGGTGATGCGCAATTCTTCTGTATCGTTAAAGATGCGCATATCTTGCAAATAGGCATTTTCAATGGCATTGGAACCATCGGAAAATTGGAATGCACCATTCTTGTAATAGCCCCATTTTACTTCGTGCACAGACCAGATAACGACGAGGCCATCGTGTTGCATATGTTCCTTCGCAACAGAAGCGATGTTCACATCTGCTAGGGCGCCACAGGTACCGCTATTTTTCGTATATACGCCTTCATGGCGTTGTAATTCTTTACTCATGGCAACCTCCTTAGCCGTTTACAGTTTCTTTAATGCATTGTTGCAACGCAATCACTAGGTTTTCAAGATGAGCTGCCTCACCAGATATTACCTTGCCGTTACCATCGATAGTGTAGCTTTCACCATGATACTGAACAGTAACAGATTTGCCTTGCACACGGCCATAACCAATTGTACGGTTCGCACCCAATGTAACTTGACCCGTCATGAGGTCCTTCACGAGCAGCATTACAAGGCCAGCCTCTGCATCATTGCAGTTCTTAACGGTCATGCGCAATGGGAACGTAACCACATCACCCTTAGTATTGCGCACAGGATGGTCTTGGAACAAGGCGCCATTCATGGCACCACCGGTGAAACGATCCACGCGAATACGAGGTTGTTCCTCTTGATTGAACTGTTTATCAAAGTAGATTTCATCTACCATGACACGGCCTTTGCGGCTGTCCTTATCGTCATCATTGCTATAGCCAAAGAGCGTATTAACAATCGCATCATTCAATCCGAGAGCTTGGAAAATACGACCACATTGGTGACGCAATACACCTTTGACGGATGTACCAGGAACGAAAAGCGCTACGGATTTGTCTTCCCATGCTTCTTCAAAGATGGATTTGATAAGCACTGTATCTTCTAAATAGGCATCCATGGTGATGACTAAATCGCGGTCAGCTACGAGAGCTTGTTTAGGAATGGCTACGGAAGCACCAGATTTGCCAGTTAACCACGCTTTCACATGGTCTGGTTTCGTAAAGTCATAGTGTTCTAAGGCAATATCCTTACAAGCAACACGGCCGAAGCCGTTCACCGTACGAGCGCCGATAGCGATACCATGTTGTAAGGCATTAGCCAAGGCAGCGAGAGCCTTTTCTATCTTCTCACCTTGTTGTTCGTGACAACGACGGATGACACAATCGATACGCAATTGACCGGTAGCACCGGATTCGATAACCTCAAAATCATATTTAGCGCCATCTACGGTAACGCCACGCACATCATCGATACGAATGCCATCGCGTACGACGATATTCGTATCGTCTAAAGGAATGTCATTGATTTGCAACGCACTTTGGGTTCCCTTATCATCGATGGATCCGAATAGCACCAATTCCGCATCAGGTACGAGACCTTGCAAGGCTTGACGCAATACGCCGGCCAAGGATGTGCCAGGAATGAATGGTTGCCCATCATGGTAGGTCACCACGATATCATCAACCATATCGTTTAATATATCATTACTCACACCAGCGCGGATAATAAGCGGGCTCGTGAGTTTGACAGTACCAGTCAGAGTGTACCGCCCTATAATACTTGCAGAGTTTAACATACGACGGTCCTCCTTACTTAACTTTTCTAATATGTCTAAAGAAATACAACCAATATTCGTAAGCTACGGTATCAGCTAATTTCGCTGCATCGAGACCCACCATATCGATCAGTTCTGTTGGAATTTCGTAATAGGAACCGCTCGTACCGGATTTAGCCAAGCACGCATTCACTAAAAAGTTCGCATCAAAGTCGATGATATAATCCATCAAGTTAACACGTTTCGTTTCACTGCGTGTGTACGCATGTTCCAATTGGAATTCACGCAAATTCTTTTCAAGCACCTTCTTATCGGCCTTAGTTTTGGCTACAAAGTCTTGCAATTGGCGATGGCCTGTGGCATGTTCTGTACCGAGTTCCGCCAACAACACAGAGGCGAAATGCTTGGAGATACCACGGGCATCCATGGTGCGTTTAATATAGGTATCCACATCGTGAGCGGCATGCAACCGTGCATTCAAGATGATTTGTTTTTCTAATACCTTCTTCGCAATGCGGCGCGTTGGTTTGTGTAAGGACGTAAGTGTTTCTGCTTTCGCCTTACCTAATGGCACCATCGTACCTTCCAATGGTGTCCAAATACGACCTTGACCATAGCCTTCTTGTACGCGAGCACCCATACCGTTGTATAGGATATGTTGCAATGCAGCTACATCATCAGGAGACCAGCCGGAGGCTTTTACCAATTCTACTACACTACCTGCAGAAGCAGCAGATTCAGCACTGCTACGAACACCCCAGATGCTATTGAAATTTTGTTCCTCTTGGTACGATGCGAATACACCGCCGATAGTAATGTCGGAACCAATAGATGCCACCGCATGCCCCACTACATCGTGAATAGATGCCGTGCCGAGTAACAATGGCGTATGCAAGCGCACATATACGGAATTGCCTTTACTAGTTGCTGTTGGCACAGGCGTAATATCTCCAATCGTAACGGTACAATGACCATATTCCGTACGGCGAGAACGGCCGATATGGCAATCCAAATCCTTAGGGAATTCGCGAACGAAGGACTCCAAAGCCTCTTTAGGGCCTACCACGGATCCGACGAATACTTGATTGGGTTCCAAATATTCATAGTTGAAAATCGTACCATCACTGCTACGGCCTTGTACACGTTCTTGTTCGGATGAGCGAGACATGTGCAATTTAATGGCTGTTTCCACAGAAACGGGGCTACATTCTTTACCATCTAGTACGATAAAGCCCTTTACGCCTTTAAAGCCAAGAAGATTTTGTTTTTCTGGTACATCGTATTCTTGTTTTGCATAAAAGGAATCGACCACTGTGTTAGATGCAAACTTAGTTTCTTTAGCGGCATTTTTATTTTTTTGCAAACTCAATGGCGCAGGGAATGAGGTTCCCTTTACTGTATTTTTATAGGCGGACACGAAACGTAAATCGCCGTAGAACAAATCCATAAAGTCCTTGTTCGTGTGCGCTGTTTTGCCCATGTTATGCGATTTAATAAACTGAGTGGCAAATAGGCCGCGCAAAATGCGTCCGTCAATGGATCCGCGCGTAGCGGTCAACACGCCTGCCGTAGAAGAATTGGCAATGAGCGTTGGGGATTGTATAGTGACCGTAATATTTACTTGTTCCATAGTGTACCCCCTATTGTATCTACATCAAATGCTTTGTCATCGATTTTACATACCACTTGACCGAACCCACGGTTTCGCTTACCGCCGATACCCGTCATATTGCGAACGGCACAGCTCAAAATGTAGCGGTCCGTATCCGTCATATCCTCTACATCGATGTGGCCTTTGAAGGTAAGCCCTTTATTAAGCACGCGAGAGTTGTGCAAGGTCCCTTCCATAGCAGTTCCTGTCGTTTGGTCGATAGATGTGTAATACCGCATGGATGTGTATTCTTCGAGAACGCGGTCCTTCGTAAATACCGTTGGGTATTGTTCCTCTAGTTGCGCCAGTTCACGAGATACCACATCATAATCAGCAATGGTCAAATTTGAGATGGACAATCTAGGTTCATCCATAACGCCTTCTAGACGGTTGAATAGGACTTTCACATCATCCGTCGTGAACGCCGTCATCTTAGACATTTCCATCATTTCCGCCACCTCGATGGCGCTTTCATATAACACACCGCGCACCCGTTTCGCCGGAATGAAAGGAATCCCGTAACGGTCATGAACGATGGTGCTGTCCGTATTCACGTCGCCTTGGCCGGACATCAGCATGGTTGGCGACAATAATTGTATGGTTAATGTGTACATATACTTACTCCAATCCAGGCAATACATAATCCATCAATTCAATGGCATCCGTATACGGTGTGCGCATGTGGCCGTCGATTTTAGCCCATAGTTTGTCTGTGAAAGCATCCCAGCCAGCTACATTTGGCAATGATGCCCCTGTATTGCGCAATTGTTCAAGGAATACGGTCCACATATGTTCATTATCTTGCAATACGGAACGCAATTCCTTCACCTTATTATGAGCCATCACCTTACCGGCGTTGAATTGTGCTGTACAATCCAATACTTGAGGCAATCCTTCTATATCGCCAGATGCTACGGATTCTGTACGGCCATAAACGCGGTATGGCCCAAAGTGCATATTGCCTGTTAAGCTGCTATATTCATTGGCAAAGAATTGTTCCAATGTTGGCGCTGTTTCGCCGTGCAAGAAAGCAAAGTCCATCCAGCAGGATTCTAGAATGGTATGGGATTCGTTGTATGCACGCATCTTGGATTTGGCGCTATCACAGAGCTGTTCCGCCATTTCGTACCCTCTAAAGAATGGGTACGATGTAGGAATGACCGCAATACCGGCACAAGATGCAATGGACATACCATCAGCATCACTCAATAATTGTTGCATCAAGAATTGTGACGTTTGCACCGCAATACGAGCATTACAGATGAATGTAATATCATCACCACCTACGATGATAGGACGAATTGGCATCATGTTCGGTTTCAATTCCAATTCTGCATCTAGCACATCATAGTGATCGATAATCCATTCTACTGTGGCCTTAAAGCTAGCCAATGTTTTTTCATGAACTCGTTTGGACAAAGCGCTGCGTTCTTCCAATGTTTTGCAGGCTCTGAAATGTGCACCCATATTGTTACCGTCAATATGAACGATAGCAATGTCATTGATACCCGTTTTGCTATTGTCTGTGGATTGGTTTTGGCCCAAGTCTTCCAGTTCAGATGGGAATACCCAGTCCGTATCTTCTGTACCGAATAGGTCGAGGCTCAATCGTTTATTCGCTGCATCAAAAGCGTTGAATTTAGCAGAAAAGGATGTCGCCACAAGGCGTTTTTCGCCTATTTGCTCCGTTGTATCCGCCACATCACCGCTAAAATCACAAATCGTCGTCAAGCCCGTATTAGCTGGCGTCACAATCGGATGTAGGGTATATTGATTAGTCTTAAGTTGTGAATACAATATGCCTAAATCACTAGAGAACTTGTCCTTATCAAGGGTAATGGTTCCCGATGTAGCACCCACCTTGAGGGATGGATATTTCGTCAACACGAGAGTGGTAAACTGTTTAATCATATCCGCAACGAGTGCTTCATGAGCTTCGTCAATCAACACCAATGCATTACCGCCGCCGATATACGCCACATACACAGGGGTTGGCAATGCCGCAAGGCTTTCACCACGGCTTAGCCAAGACGTCGTATCCGCCGCTACTCCGATATTTTTAATGACCTCATCGCACAACACATTCTCAAATAATCGGTCCACAATATATGAAGCCCCTACGTTGGCCTTCAATTTATTGTTCGCGAAGATGTACTTTTGAATGGACTGCACATCAAACAAAATCGCATTTACTTGCATAGGCTCACTCCTTACCTATAAAACACAACACGGATTAGCGACAATACTCGCGGAACTGAACGAACTGAAAGTTCACGATTTTCTCGTTCACCCCATCCCCGTAGGATTCCTCGACCACCCGTTCACTGGTGGCTGCCACAACGGTAATTCCGACGGCGAGCAATCGTTCCACTAAGGCGTGACAATAAATGAATTCCCCTTGGCAGAGCACCGCCGTTGGATGCAAGGCGATGATGCGCGCTGCATATTCTTGCGCTAACTGACTAATCTCTGCCGAAGATGCCATCGGATCAATCTGAGGGAATGGCATGTCCATAATCACCCCATATTGACGCCCTGCATCGAGCTGCGCATCCGACCAATACTGGGACGGATGATTCGTATGATTGATAAACATGTAACCCCCTCTTTCATGAAATGCGATACGCTTAACTTCATTTATACTTCATCTTAAATAATAGCAAATACTGAGAAAAAAATCACTTATAATCATGCACTTTATGAAAGTTTTATGATTATACAATATATACTATCTATTTCTACATACTTTAAGTGGTTACAAAAACTCCTTTACCTCTGGTTCTTGAACCGGATCATGACCGATATCCTTTAGAAAGGAAATAAAATACTGTATTTCTTGTTGGATCCATTGACGTGGCGTAACACCAGCCAACCGCGTTGCGGCATGTGTCATGTAGTGTTCATACGTCTTTACCCACCCTTTATTGGAATCCCGTGCTAAGAAACAACCTCGTTCAGATATATCGAAATCATCGAGATTCATCATGCGACGATTGAATACCTTCAAAATGAATCTATCGATAATCTCTTGTCGCAATAAATCCATCACATCGTATACAAGGCTATCTTTTCTATCATTCGTACTGTGTAATACACCGATGCGAACATCAAGTCCGGTAGATACTAGGTAGGCGCGCACCTCCCGTTCCAAAAATGAATAGCCATAGCTGAGCAAAGCATTAACAGGGTCCGTACTAGGGTGGCGTTTACGCCCTGGAAAGGTCCACGGTTCAGATAATATGGCGTGCCATACGGAAAAATAGGTTCGTGATGCTAGCCCTTCTATACCGCGCAACGCATCTACGGTCTTGGTCCTATCCACACGTTTTACCAAGGCCTGCATGGTATGACGTATCGATTCATAATTCGGAATGTGTCGCGTTTTATTGTATTGATCAAGAATGGCTAATTGGGCTTTCACCTTACGAAATACGATATACCGAGATGCCATGATGGCGAAATCGGGGTTCGTAAAATGATTCACTTGCCACAATAATTTTCTAAGCGACGTATGCTCATCACCGAGGATGCCCATGAGTTCATACTTGTGGTCCACAAATTGTATGAGTGACCCTTGCTCAACCAAGGAGAACATAACCTGCGTTGAAATTTGCACCGTCCGTCCCACTACGAGATTATTTACGTTCGCCATAGGTAGCTGGCGCAGGACCTCATGATTTTGTTCTAGTACTAACAATCCGCCATCTTGCTTAATCGATATGCCTGGCGTCATAACATATACGGTCTCAATCATATCTACACCTCCTATACATACTCACTGTTAAATCATAATAACCTGTTCTTCGCGCACAGGAAGGTTCTCATCGTTGCACCATATAGGGTTCTTTGCCGTATCCGATATGGAAACAATTAGCAGTCGCTTAGTCTCATCATTTCTAGTGAGGATTTCTAAGTTCTTGATAATCGTCTCCACCCGCACATGTGCATGTACACAGAGGAACACGCTGTACTGCACGCGGTAGCAAAATGATTCTAAATACTTAACTACCTTATTCCGGATTTTCGTATTCGAAAGGTCATAGGAAATTAAATATTGCATTTTTACACAACCATTTTTGATTCTGGTGGATCACCATATACATTTGTATCACGGTCACCAGGCATGAGCGATAACCCTATTTTCACAAGTATCATAATCTTGGCCAATGTCGGTGTAAATATGGCCACGAAAGCAGCTATAACGTATATAAAGGCTAAAAAGGTAGGTCCATTTAGATCATGAATACGACGCGAAGCTAAGGCTAGCTCACGACCGATGGCAAAGATGATAATAGCCCAACCGAGAACCCATAATGCTTTCGTTATATAGTCAAAGCTCATTAGAACAGCACCTATATAGCCTAGACCATAGAGGGTAAGTAAATTCATGACATAGGATCTGCGATTCATGCGCCCTGATAAATACATCATTTCCTTTAGTTCTTGCGTTACATTAGACATACTGTACCTCACTTTTTTCCGCTCAATGATTTAGCGATTACAATTAAAACAGCCCAACAAATCAACATTTCAATACTCATCAAGACTAACACCTCCCGTCATTTCCATCTCTTTTGTTGCACTCATTATACGAACCTTTGTGAAAGCTAGATAATCAGAAAAACTAGGAATTAATAGTCTCTGTATTAGTCCTTTTAACAACATGAGCCCCATATAGATACATACTGCAGCATCTATATGGGGCTCATCTATGTTCGATTTCATCATTATAATAAATCATCAAATCCATCTAAACATAATATTTTGATTAGCAATGCAATTAGCCAGTCCATTATGTTATCCTCCGTCATCATCTACGAAACTGTGAAAGGCATCTGAGCCCATTGGAATCAACTCCTTACATCTGCAACTCTGTTATCTCTTTTGTTACTGTCAGTATAGCGGATGTAAGGAGATATAACGATTCAAAAAAACTAGGAACTAAAAAAGCGCCTTACGGCGCCATAACAATATAACTAACAAAACGGTCTATACCAAAACTCATGGTATAGGCCGTTTCTTATGCTTTACATTTTCGATACATATCAACTATTTAGACGCTTTATTGTCGATCCAAACCAACTATAAAAGCGCTTATGCCTACATATGCGTTTGTAGTAAGCATTAATATCTGAAAGATGTTCATCCAAACAATCAACACGAATTCCGCTTTGAATAGGTGTCACAGTATCACCAAATTCAGATTGTATTTTTTGCTTTAAGCAATCAATAATCTCTTGATCAGAATTTTTGATCTCTATTATAGCCATTATTAGAATTTCCTCATGCAAAAATCAACAAAAGCAATAGATATGTTGTAACTAATGAAGATAATAAAAAAGTGATTACCAATAATAACAGCGTTTCAATACCGTAAACGGTAGGTACTATTGCAATCGACATTTAATGTGGCAGCAACTAACACATACATTGATAGGTTTCAATACCGTAAACGGTAAGTACTATTTTATTTATCATCACCTTTCTTTTCCCTTCCCGCTGGTCATAGACTAGAGATGTGCGGACATCATTGTCGCTTTGCTCCTTTGCTAGCACCCTTCGTCGTATACTGCAAATGGCAAATACAATTACAATCAAAGGGGCTCCGATCACGACACTGACAAGCATTTGTGGCTGTTTCAATACCGCACGCAGTAAGTACTATTGCAATGAAACAATATAACTACTTAGCAATCAAAGCTTTTGGAGTTCAATACCCCAAGCAGTAAGTGCTATTGCAATTTACCATGTGTATGGATAACGATACTGATGGCTGCATAGTAATGTCTCAATACCGTAAACGGTAAGTCCTACTCCATCATCACCTCTGTTTTACCTTTTGTTATGGACTAGAGATGTACGGACCTCATTGTCGCTTTGCTCCTCTGCTGGCACCCTTCGTCGCATACAGCAAGCGATAAGTGCTGTTGCAACTGACTCCAATCGAAAAATACGCTGTGTACTTCGGTAAGTTGTTTCAATACCGTAAACGATAAGCACTATTGCTTTATCACCTCTGTTTTACCTTCCCTCTGGTCAGGGCCTAGAGATGTGCGGGCCTCATCATCGCTTTGCTCCTCTGCTGGCCCCCTTCGTCGCATACCGCAAGCGGTAGGTACTATTGCAATATAACTATGAACAAGGTAGTATTAATGTTCATACTATTTTTAGGTTTCAATACCGCAAGCGGTAAGTACTATTGCAATAAATCGTTGACGCGGTTGATTTTAGAGTTAAATTGCAAGTGTTTCAATACCGCAAGCGGTAAGTACTATTGCAATTGTATTATGATCTTTAATGACATGTCTTTAGGCAACGAAGTTTCAACACCGCAAGCGGTAGGTACTATTGCAATTCTGCACGTGGTACAGGCGCAGTAGAGGCTCATTCGTTTCAATACCGCAAGCGGTAGGTACTATTGCAATGAAGAAAATAAAGTAGTAGACATTAATGACGTTACTGTAGGTTTCAATACCGCAAGCGGTAGGTACTATTGCAATCTTCTTTATTTTTTGCTATTGCTCCTTCTACACATACAGTAGAGTTTCAATACCGCAAGCGGTAGGTACTATTGCAATTTCAAATTGGTTAAAGCACATATTGTCAATACATACTTTGTTTCAATACCGCAAGCGGTAGGTACTATTGCAATTCTTAGCTTTGTCTAAGATCGCTGCCATCTTAGGTTTCAATACCGCAAGCGGTAGGTACTATTGCAATTGCAGACGAAGAAAAACAAATGGAATCTCTTCGTGTAGTAGTTTCAATACCGCAAGCGGTAGGTACTATTGCAATATAGATGTCTTTTACATCGTATCCACGATACCATGCACACGTTTCAATACCGCAAGCGGTAGGTACTATTGCAATTTGATTTCAGGAATGGCGTTGGGAATTGATAGTATTTTTGTACGGTTTCAATACCGCAAGCGGTAGGTACTATTGCAATGCTATATTAAAAAAGCTACTGTTGATTTATCATCAGCTTTTCCGTTTCAATACCGCAAGCGGTAGGTACTATTGCAATTCATACTGCCTGTACTATAAATTCTCTTTATTTTAAGTTTCAATACCGCAAGCGGTAGGTACTATTGCAATGCAAAAGAATTAATTAAGCCATGTATTTACAATACTTAGGTTTCAATACCGCAAGCGGTAGGTACTATTGCAATTTGAGCTTGATGCGTAAGAAGTTCCAACCTAAGATCGTTTCAATACCGCAAGCGGTAGGTACTATTGCAATAAGCCGCAATGGCTGCGAAACCTGTTCAACATTTGTTGAGCGTTTCAATACCGCAAGCGGTAGGTACTATTGCAATGCGCAAGAGATTACGTTGACCCATAAAATATGGGTCAAAGTTTCAATACCGCAAGCGGTAGGTACTATTGCAATTGAGGATCCCGAC
>ERZ1036416.351-NODE-351-length-16065-cov-5.419613_pt1 | contig 16065 bp, 13 predicted proteins | sample MGYA00514219_ERZ1036416 | MGnify/ENA primary metagenome ERZ1036416 (study PRJEB33795, sample SAMN09464945) | human gut metagenome | host: Homo sapiens | place: USA: Stanford, California | collected 2016-11 | study: EMG produced TPA metagenomics assembly of the...
TAACTCATCTTTTACGCAAATGGATGATGGGTAACCATTGGCTAAATTGCTATTTCAATCGATAAATGGCAGCATTTCTGCTGCCATCATCACACTAAGCCTTTTTTGCATCCTTAAGCCAATTCCCCCAGTCTTCACTGTTATATAAGGCTTTTCCATTCACCTTCAAAAATTTCAGCTTGTTCTGTATGGCCTCATAGGATGCTCTATCCCTTTTCTTATATGCCTCTATCCATTCAGCCTTATATTTTCTTGTAATGGCAGATTTAAGTGTTCCTATTGCATCTTTTTCCTTCTTTCCGGATTTAACTTTACTATCAACAATAGACCTTGATATTCTGTTAAATGTATCTAAGGATTTTGCAGTGTTATCAAATATCTCTATGGCATTTATTATATCTCCTGTGCCATACATACTCCACTCGCCCTCTTCTTCTGGTTTTCCGGTTAAAATCTCTCCATATAGTTCGTCCGGTTCCAAAGCAGCCTCTGCCTCCCAGTCAATATCATCACCAGTACTAAGCTGTGTCATCCTGGACTCTATGGCGGAGCCGATTAACTTCCCAGCATATCCTTCTACCATTAATTCATCTATAGCAGATTCATAGGTATCCAAATCCATTTCCATCTTAGCCTGGGCGGCCGCATCAATCCTTGGGTCTACATGGTCTTTCGATATAAGTTCTCCCTTTATGAGGGATTTAATCTTACTGCTGATTGTATCATTGTCAATCTCGGCTGCATTAAGATCATCCTTGATTCTCTGCTGCAACTCTATATCGTTGTTCCTATGGGCTTCTATCATCATACCTACATATAGATTAAGGTTTTGTTTACTTCCTATATCATACTTCTGTTTCAGCCATTTGTAATCACTTGTTTCGCTTCCAAACGCATTTATAGCGGTATCCGCAATCGCCCCAGCATCCCTTACTATGCTATTTACCGGAACCCCTAATGTCTTACTCACCATCCTGGCTGTGTAAATAACGACTTCCTGTGGGGTATATTTGCTACTACCATCCTGTAATTGCTGTATTCGCTTCCATGCATATCCCAAATCATTAAATCCTGACAAATCTGCTCTGATAGGCGAATATCCTCCAATCATTGCGGACATGGCATCCTTACCCCAGGGAATGCTATTTATGAGATTGTATGAATCTAACAGATTGCTTCGAAAACTTTCCCGATACTTGTCTGCAAAGTCTTTGTCTCTATCATCATCCCTCCACGCATCCACAACAGAAGCAGCAAGCGCAGTACATGCTCCGGTCAGGAGGAATACAGCCCCGGCTCTTGCTGCACGCTTTTTTGCCCCCGGGACTCCCATCCTTACATCCGCAGCCGCCCTATACAGCATATCATAAGTCTTTAATGGCTCAGCCATGAAATTTGTAGCCAGTCTATCCAATGCATGTCTACTTCTCATAATCTGTGTCCGATGAAGCACGGAGTCAACAACCTGGGTCTTATCAATAATCTCGCTGAATCTTCTTCCTACTTCATGATAAAACGCATCTGTCCCTTCCTTCAATTCTGGATGCATATCCATACATTCATACTCGCAGGCCCTCCACAGCCTATTCCATGCAAGCTTGTCACCAGCCTCTGCCAATATCATTGTCTTATTAACAAACCTCTGTTTACTGCTATCAGTGTTAAACATTATATCCTTCATTTGCCTGCTGGTATCCATACGATAAAAACCCCAGTCTTTCCATTGGGCTATTGGGGCATACCTGCATATAAGTTCCCATTGTCCTTTTCTGGTCATGGTCATGGCACCTTTTGAAAGGTATTTCGGTGATATCTCCATGGCTGCCCTTACATATGCAGTAGGCTGCTGAATGGCAACCCTAAGGTTACCGGCAACTGATGCTGCTTTCATGTTTGAGAGCAGCTTATCACCTATGCTTTTTTCTGAGTTGATGGTGCCATTAATATCCTCTACCAACTTGTCAATATATTCCTGCCCTTTCTTTCCAAATGTGCGCTCAATTTCCTGCTTTATGCTTATCCCCCCTGCATCATTACGCATATCCTTATAATTAAATACTTTGTTCAGGTCTGATAAGGGTATTACATAGGCGTTATATGTACTCATATGGTCCACTTGCCTTGAATATACGTCAAATATGTCTTCAATAATGATAGGGTTATGGGCACCCTGGGTTGTGCTTTTGGTGATTCCCATATTCTTGATTGTGGATTTCCTATCATTCATCCTCCCCTGCCTCGTCTCGATATAATTCTTATCAGTTACGATTGGGAAGTAATTTCCGGCAGTGAATTTCTGATATCCGTACATCTCCATTGTGACTTCGTTTCCCCATTCGGCACATTCATTTCCCATAAACCTTTGTAATCCATCAGCTAATGCTTTCTGCTCTGGGGTCAATGTATTGATGATTGATTCTACATCCACCTCGCTTACCCTGACAGGACTAAAATTTTTATTAATTTTTGCAGGAATAAGCTTCCCCTTCTCAAACCGGGTATTGCTTAATCTCGGGGCATGTTTGATTCCACCATTTCTGTCATATATATGCCCTTTCGCCTGGTTACGTTTATTCAGTTCATATAATGACATGATTTCTGATACCGTTAACTCAATTGTCCCTCCTGAAGTCTGAAAACTTCTTGCTTTCGCATTTTGTCCAGTCCATTCACGCAATTCCTTGTATGTGATTCTGTTTTCCTTGAGGAGTCTATCCACATTGTCCTCTGCAATTTTTAATTTCAAGGTTTTACGGTTCAATCCATCCCGGAGTGAATCATAAGTCGATTTTACATTCTCTCCCATCATCCCAAACATTGTCTGGGGATCCAGCATATTATAATTAAGTAAGTTGTCTGCTCCTCCAATGAGATGTGCATACTCTTCCCGATTTTTTCTCATCTTTAAATCATTAAATATGCCCTCTGCAAGGATACTTACCTCTCCTGATTTCTTGTTGCCTTTTAGACTGTTGGATTCTATTATGGCCTTTTTCATGGACAGGACAACTTTCTTCAGGTCCTCCATAGTGTATGCGTCCAGATTATCCAGTTTATCAATCCCATCGGTTTTATTTACCAGTCCTTCTATCCGAACCGCTAAATCCGGGTCAATTTCCACGAAACTCCCATCCTCCATAATTCCACCACTGTCTATAATTTTCTTGAACGCATCCTTTGCCTTCCCCCACTCAATCGTTCTTTGTGTTGGGATTCCATTATTATTCAATTCATTTGAGGAAAAATCAATATTGTTCAGGAATTGTGCAACCGTGGTCCTCAGTATTTCCGGTACATGCTTAGAATCTGTTGGCTTTAAGAGCCAGTTCTGCATTGTCTTAGACTCTTTTATGATAACCCTTTTTGCTTCTTTGGTTATCTGGCTTTCACGTATCTTCTGTATCTGTTCACGGTTTCTGCTTTGCATGGCTGCCATCTTCTGGTTTTTTTCATTTCTGAGCGCATCCATCTTTGATTTATAGTAATCCTTCTGTTCCCTCTGCTGGGCCTCTGACAGATTCCTATATGATTTTGCCAACTCCTGTACCTTATCCAGGTTTTCCTTCCGAATCGCTTTCAGTTCCTGTTCATATTTCTGCTTTATGCTGCTCTTATATTCCGACATTTTCTGTGTATACGTCCGCTTTACCCGTTGTACCTCTGCCGCCTTACGGTCTGCAAATGTCGGCTTCTCGTTCCTTACATCAAAATATGACTGTAGTATATCCTGGCCTACAATGTAAGCCATCTCGTCCATGTTGGCGTGATATGGATTATTAACTTGTGCATCGGTCTGCTCAAGTGCAGATGCAATTGTCTGTAACTGGTCTGCCGGATGGGTTATCGAATCAGGAAACAGTTCCGGGTGCTGTCCGCTTAATTCCTGATATAGGCTGTCTATGGATATACCTTCACTTCCCAGCTTCATGCGGCCAAAATTACGTTTTCGAAATTCATTATAGCCGCCAGCTGCTGCGAGGTCCGCTTTGTCCTGGTCCGAAATCTTAATCTTGGTATTCTTTATCTGATTCCTCAGGTCTTTATATTGCTGGGCCAGTTCCGTATCGACCTGCTGTGATTTCTTCAGGATGCTTTTGGCAATGTTCGTTGCTGCTTCGGTCACTTCCATCCCGTCCACCTGTTCTGCGCTTCTGATGTACTCATACAGTCTATCAAGGTTCTTATATAGGGTTTCCTGTTTATAGGTACTGTTATAATCCTTCAACAACTTTCTTGCTACTTTTCCTACATCCTCTTGCCTCACCGCACTCTTGGATGTGAGTTCAAACTGTTTTTCCAGCAACTTTTTAGCTTCTTTTAACATCTGGTTTTCATATATCATGGCATCCAGCCGTCTTTTCGTTACGGACTCATCCACATCTTCCAACTGATATTTGAGGTTATTGCGGTCCTGTCCATCCTTGACATTTAACAGCCTATCAAATATACTATAGACAGATGGATGATTAGCTTCGCCGGGCAAGCCCCCAGTTTTGGCGGCCCCGGTCTTGAACGAAGCTTCATCCATCTTTGTTGTATGGACTTCGTGAAGGTACATTCGATTGCTTTCATCTACTTTCACAACACACAATTCGTAATAATCCCCTTTGTATTCCCCTGATTCTATGTTTATCTTTGCACCTATTACCGCCGAATCATAACCTCTTTCCTTCCAGTTTTTTGAATAGTTCAATACCTTCCCATTTTTTAATACCTCCGGTACCGACTTGAATGTCATGGATTTCAGGCGGCCCAACCCATGGGCTGAATCATCCTTGAATGAGCGGTTGTTTATAATGATATCCCCGACTACATCATTATGGACCAGATTCCCGAAGGAATCAAAATATTCCCTTACCTGCTGGCCTAAATTCTTATCCCCTTTCATAAACTCATTTCCTTTAAGGCTGATTACTGGCTCCATATCCACTACGATACCATAATTTTCTTCAATCTTCTGGTCGGTTACCTGGTCCGGCTTTTCGAGGGCATACTTACTTTTTCCCTCACCCTCCAGTTCCATTCCTGATTTATACCGTCCTCCAGCCTCATCAACACCTGCCAACCAGGTTTTTCGGCATTCTTCAAAGTACTCCAGCTTTTCTTCCAAACCCTTTGCCACTTTCCTGGTGCTTCCGGTCTGTATGAGTTCCTTAATGGCCCCTATCACGTCTGTAAAGAAATCAATTACCCTCTGAGCCAGGTTTACATTACCGTGTACCACACTATGTATGAAATCTGGATTATTCAGAAACTTTTGGGTTGCATCTGCGGCAATTTCATCCATGGCCTCTGCGCGGCTCAGTTTCTGTCCTTCCTTCTCATACGCCGCTATGTAGCTGGATACCATATCCTCAATATCCACGCCCTCAGATTCTGTCATGGCCTTTATGCATTTATCCTGATATATCTGATACGCATCTGATGCATATTCCTTAATAAAATGCGTCAGTTCATGGGACACTGAGCCGTTGAAATCGTTTGAATTTACGGATATGGTAATACGTCCTTTCTCATAGGACGCTACGGCACCTCCTGGCATTTCATCCACCAAGTTAATCTGCAATCCTGTAAGCTTTCCTATGTGGCTTGCAACCTTCTTCTGCGCATCTGAGGCGTTTTCAGAGACAGTCCCCAGCCCGCCTTCCTTTGGCGCTCCCTGTACCATCCCCCGCATCTCATATGTTTCTGAATCATATCCAATTTCTGAATTGCGGTCATGCGCACCGGCTTTATATGCCGCCTCAAATTGCTCCGGTGACAGGATGATTGCAGCCTCTACACGACCTGGTCCTTTTGGCTCCATGTTATACCGTCCTGCATTATATGCCTGTGCGAATGCCCGGTAATAGCTTGGCAGAGCAGTTTCATTGTCATAAGCTGACTTAAATGCTTGCTGGCCTTCTTTTCCATATACCTCTGCCCAGACATCCAGTTCCTCTTCCGTATGCTGTATCTGTGTTTCAATGGCACTATCCGATTTTTGGTTTGTATCCATCTGTTGTTCTGGCCTCATATAAGGCTCATATTCAGCCTTTTCAGTTTCTGGCTGGGATTGTTCAACTATGTACTTATTCTCGTCTTGATGTTCATTCTGGAAGGTTGTATCAGTGGTTTCATATGCATTGTTCTCTATGATATTCTGCTGAAACTGCCGGAATCTGAGGTCATATTCTGCTTTATCCCAATCTGAGATATTTTTTCCTTGCGCCCTCTGGTCCGCATACTCTTCAGCAATTCTTTGAAGTTCTAATGCTTCCTGATAATCCGAATCCAAAGTATAACTATCAGGATTAATGTCTATCCCATTAGCATAGTCATTATAATCATCCGCTATGCTTTTTCCGTACTGGCTCATCTGTATATTTCCTAATACCTGGCTTCCACCGCCAAGCATCCCACCAGATAATGCACCTCCAGCACCCGCTACTCCTAAGTTTTTCAAAAAATCTATTAATGCAGACTTCTTAGCGGTTGTACTATCCAGTCCATTCTGAATATAATCGTTATAATCGCGATTATATTGCGATAGGTTTCCCATGATTGCTTCATCAGATATAGTATTGGCTATTTCTGTGAATACCTCTTCAGAGCCTTCTGTTACTGCCTGTTTTCCAACATTCTTCAAAAATTCCCTGACGCTTCTTCCAGGCGCAACTTTTAAGGATTGCAATCCTTCCAACGAAAACTTTTCGAAAAAAGCTTCTGCCGCAGCATTTGCAATTCCCAAAGATATGGCCTGGTCATTACTGCCTCCTTGCAGCACTGCATTTCGTGTTCCTGATAATCCCGCTCCACCTCCAGCAGCTGCAAGTCCATAATACCCCAATGGCAATCTTGCTATATTCTCTGTCATGGACAATCCAGTTCCCGTCAGGAAGTTTCTAAGCCCTTCGTTTGGAATAATATTTTTCAATGTTTCGTTATCAGAAATTCCTGAACGTATTGCTTCAGTTATGATTGGTGCACCAAACAACGGGTCGTTTGGGTCTATGTCTTCATAATCCCCCGTGATTCCCTGCATTGCCTGTCTTCCCAGCAAAACAGGATACGCACCGCTTCCTGCCGCTGCTATTCCTGCATCTAATACTGTCCCTAATATCGGATGCTCCTTCGATAATGTAGATGCATTTAACTGCACTTCTTCAACATTCCTTCTGTTGAGTTCCTCGCTGATTGATTCTATATAATTTGTTGCAGCCTGCGCTCCATACTTTCCATTCAAGTAATAATACAAATTTTTCTCTGTATCTGTCATTTTTGTAAAATTATACTTCGAGCCTTGCAGGACCGTTCTCTTCTCTTTATTAAAATAATCCATTGGGCCATATGTGGAATTAGGATTAAAAATATTGTCTTTGTTCCTGCCTTCCTCCACCATCTCATGAAAATCTGGTTGCTGCCTTTCCAGACTATCATACCTAATAAAATTATTTTCTTTATCCGTAAATCCTATTTGATTTAAAGACTTTTGCTTTTGATATAACTCCTTTTGTCGGTTTCTGCTGGCTTCCTTCGCAGACCTCCCCATCTGTGAAAGCTGTTCACTACCCGCTGATTCATAAAGATTATTTTGGCTTACGGCATTTCTTGTGTTTCTCGCTTTTGCATATTCCTGTGCAATATTGCTTAAGTTCCCTCTTTCACGTTCTACCTTTCCCAACAATGATAACTCCTCGCTGCTGGCAGAATCCATGAATGTATTTGGACTCATGTCCCCATAAAAACTATTCTGGAACTTTTTGCGCTGAATGTTGGCATATTCTTTTGCAGCCTGCTCACGGTCAGACCTAAGTATATCCGTTTGTTCTGGAGTCCTCTGTGTGGCTGTTTTTAATAATTCCTTTCTCTGTCTGAATACCTCTGCTGGAGACATCCCGTAATCTGGTGATGTAGTTCCTTCCTGTTTTAGTGCTTGGCCTCTCCTCTCGAATATCCTGGCCGCAACGCTTCTATTTTCCGGCTTTTCCTCCTCTTCTTTCTTCGCTGACGAGGAGAACATATTATATTTGTCGTAGTTTTTTTTCGTTGCCATGATTATCTCCTTTGATTAGCATATTCCATTGCTTCTCTCAATCCCTCATCATAATCCCCACCAGCTGCTTTCATTATTTTCTTGATTTCATCATCAGGCACACCCCTATCGAAAAGTTCCTGCATTACGTCCGCATTGCTGGCATTCTTCTCCAACTTCTGTCTTGTGTCATAAATATAATATGCCCTTCCGCCTAAATTGGCCTGTTTCTGTGCCGTCTGTGTCTGTTTGGCAGCCGAACTTGATGACTTTTTCGAACCTCCAGAGCCGCTTCTGCTTGTAGCCAGTTTCTGTTGCTGAAGCGCATACTGCAATGCATCCTGCTCCTTCTGATAATCAAACTGCGTCTGCCAGTTCTGCTGTGCAAGCGCATCCTGGGTCTTCTGATATGCATATTCCTCTGCCCACCTCTGGGCATCCTGGTTATACTGATATTCCCCAAAGTCCTGATTGTAGGAACTATCGTACCGGCCTGCATAATAGTTAAGGTCATTATAATAATCGCTGACCGTATCCCGGTAACGCCCATAATCTATGTTATCCTGGTTGTTGACCATACCAAGCTGATTATACAGTTCCTGGCCCTCATTGAGATACTGTTGATACACCCTATCGTATATATCAAGGGTCTTGTCCCCTAGCTGGCTGATATGGTTATCATATGCCTGCTGCCCTGCGGCTGTGGCATATGTGGAGCCATATCCGCCGGTCATACCCGATATGTTTCCTATGGTGTCCCGCATGGCCTTGTTGCCTTGCTGCATGTACTGCTCACGGTAGTTTTTATACAGGTCCGTGTCATACACACTGTTCTGGTCAAAATTGGGCCGGTTCAGGATGCTGTCTATGATACTGTCAATCTGGCTATTATATTTGCTCTGGTAATCACCCGGCTTATTATTTTCCAGTTCGTCCAGCCTGTCAGCATAATCATTTACCTTCTGGGACGGCCTATATTTATTGTATTGATATCCGGTAAGGTAATCTGTTGCTGGGCTGCCGGGCGAGGAATTGGATACTGGGTTTATGGTCACATTATTTCCATTCGCCGTGTTGGTATTGGGCTGGGAAGCACCTGGGCTTCCCTGTCCTCCTCCCTGCATGGCCTTAAGCAGGTTCGTGTTTTGGCTGGCAGTGCCGGAATAATTGTTTATTCCATACTGCTCCGCAAGTTTTTTGCGGTTATTGTAGGAACTGTTCTGTCCTCTGCTGTTTAAATAGTCCACGATACTTCCAACTGCCATATTATTTTACCTCCTTCTTTGATTCCTCCACCTTTTCTTTAGGTTCAACCTTTTCTCCCTTCGTCAATATGTTATTCATACTTACAAGGTATCCGGCCTGCTGCACCCCTTCTACCCTCAGCTGGTTCATCAGCATGAGTACCATATTGATTTTCTCTTCTTCAAACGCAATCTTTACCATTATGCATGCTCCTCCAATTTTCTTATCTCTGTTTCCAGTTTATCCAGTTCCTTCTGCTGGGCACGGATTGCCCCTGCATACAATACGCTATTTGTGCCATATGGGATTGACAGGTATTCACCGCTATGTTCCACCATGGGCAGGTCAGTGCCTAACCTGGCCTGAAGTTCCTCAAGTTCCTGGGCGACCAGCCCCATCCCCTTTTTTCCAGAATCCTTATATGTAAATGTGACCGGCCTGTATCCAAGTACGATTTCCAACGCAAGATCATCTGGGATTTCCTCTATATCTTCCTTCAGGCGGCGGTCTGACCTCTCAAACAGGACCTCACAGGAAACATCATAGGATGCGTTCATATATCTGCATGATAAACTCCCTTCTATGTTTGCGTCCCCTGCTATGCGCATGTAATTGGAATATAACAACCCATTTACATTTATCCTCCCTGAATATGTGATTGCCTTTGTGGTTACCGCTCCGCTGCTGCTTACGATGAAGCTGTCATTTATGTTTATCGAACCTCCATTTATGGTCCCAGAGAACACCGCAGTACCATCCTTATACAGTTTGAAGTTATTGCTGTCTATCACCAGATACCCAGACTTAAACGTGATTGTATCAGTAGTGGCAGAAATCTCCGAACATAAATCACCCGCGCTTACCTTCAGGGCAATTTCCCCATTCAGCACACGTATGCTGGTTTCCAATTCTTCTTCAAGGCCCTTGAACTGTGACAGGAACCCGTTCATGGTTATTTCAAGCTGGGCAATGTTTGTATCTGTCTCCTGATATTTGAGGAAGGTTTCCTGTGTGAAATTATCCTCTGGTGTGATGCTTCTCAGGCTATACTTCAGCTGCTTATTCAACATCTGGATATAACTGTATACTTTTTTTACATCCTTGTTCCGCCCTCCTATGGCTGGCATATTAAAGCTTGACACGTTCCCCTTCCTTCCTCCGTTTTATTGCCTGTTTCAGTCTCTCAATCCGCTTCTGGTTCTGCCGGATTACGCATGCATATATTGTCCCATAGCTACTATATGGCAAATCCAGGTACCGTCCATGCCTTGATACCATAGGCAGGCACACAGCTTCCATCTCCTGGTGCCGATAGATATCCTGCGCCATGCACCCCATACCAGACCTGCCGCTATCTACGAATCTATACCTCATTGGTTTTATGGCTTTTAATGCCTCTGCTGCCGTATCTTCCGTAATCGGTTCAATATCAGTTTTCAGCCTCCGGTCTGAAAACTGATATGCTTTCCGGCAAGTAAGTGTTTCCGCTATGTATGCATCATAGCAGGATATGTTTCCCGTTACCGTATTGACTACATCGTTATCATTGTATATGTCCAGTTCATAGGCATAAATCCCGTCCGGCGGGTTCAGGGTTTCCGTTGTGAACGTCCCATCTATATAGCATTCCCCCAGGTGATTCACGATGAACCTGTCCTCGATGTTTATGGATCCCCCTATGATATCCCCTGAAAAGAAAGCATTCCCGGCCTTATCCATGGTCATGTTCTGGGCCTGTACGATTACCTGTCCAGTCCTCAATGTGATGTGCTCCCCATGCAGTTCCATCCTGGTCAGCATGGTTTCCACCACGCTTCCGGACTGGACCAGGAGTGATATCCTCTCCTTTGTCTGTTCCAGGCTTGTATGCATGCCGGTCCCGTAATCCTTCAGATCAATAACCAGCCCGTCCGCATCAAAGTTGATTTCCCTTACCTTTCCATTGCGCTGGTTGAGGACATCAATCACGGAGTTGTCCATGTTGTCCTCAAGACTCAGGTTTGCTATGGTGTATTTCAGGTCCTGGCTGAAGCGGTATAACTTTGATAGGATTTCATCGATATCCGTTTCATTCCGGTCCATTACAAGCGGTTTAAAAACTGCCATGTATATCACTCCCATACCCTATATACTTACCCATGGCAATCAGTATGGCTCCGCCTCGGCCTTCCAGGCGGTAACGGTATTTCTGGCACCTCCGTGGGACAACGCTGAGTACATGGGTGCGATAGGCTTTCGCTGTATAAGTATTTACTTTCTCCCAATCTTCCCGTCCGTCATATTTCAGCAGGATGTCCAATTCGGACTCCGCATCCAATTTGATGTTGAATAGCAGGCGCTTCAGGTATTTATGCTCGATAGTTCCATCCAGCATATCCCCACTTTCAATCGCCCATTCTATCTGTTCCTGCCTGTCCCCAGCTATCGTGAATAGGTTGCCATCAGCATCAATGCAATACAGTTCCCCTTCTCCGTATGCCGTAAACAGCAGATGCAGCCCATCCTCTTTGTGCCAGATGTTCCTTGCTAAGTCATACACATACACTGCCCACTGCCCATTCCTTTTGAGGGAGGCATAATACTTCCCATCATATTGACCCGCTATCCCGTCAGTTACCCTGGCATCTCCAAGGACATCTGAAACCGAATCCGGTGAGGCTCCGTCATAGCTGCATATGCAGTTCCTGGCGGCATATACCAATGTCTCATCCACCACGCATGCTGTTCCCTCACAGCCTTTTGCGATTCCTCTGGCTGGGGTCATGGTCGTAATCTGGAAATTGCTTGGCTTGTCCCCATATACAGTATGTATTGCATCCTCCTTGAAAAAGAGGACATACCCCATATGGGACAGGCATCCTGTGAAATCGCCATCACTCCCGATTGTTGCAGCATAAGAATCCGTACTTATCCCTTCAAATGCATTCCAGTTAGCTGCATCCCCTAATTTACTTGCGTACACCTCATGGTTTGCGCTGGAGCATCCCCATAGCCGGTTTCCATTTTCACATACAAAATCCATATCCGGTACTTTCCTGCTGATTGCAAGCCCGGTATCCTGGCTAAATCCTTCCGTCAGGTCACCTATGATTACGATATAGTCATCTGCAATCTCCTGGATGACCGTGGTCCGGTTGAAACCCTCATTCGTACATCCTGTTATCTCTACTCCGTCAAACCGTTTAAAGGCCGTCCCTATTCCTGTGCAGGTAATCTTGACCATGGTCGAACCTTTTGCGGTCTGTGCAAAGGATGCTTTGGCCCCCTGCCTCCAAGTGGCCTCAAGGCTCTGTAATTCACCCGTTGACGTGTTATACATAACCTTGTCAGGGAACACTATGATGAATGCCCCTATCCCTATGATATGTTTGTCTGAATCCTCCACATCTGCAATCTTCTCATCCTTATAGTACAGCCCTGTACCATCTACATATATCAGCCCGTTTTTAAAATATAACCCATGTGGTTTTGACAGTTTCTTGAGTGTTTCCCCTCTATGTTTCCTTGTGGAGATAGCCGGAAAACAGTCAGATGACATATTCACCATGTCAGCAAATTCATTCTCATCAATTACTGCCCCGGTATTTAACCCAAGGAAGTTACCAATCTGTCGGCTGGTTTCCTTCGGGGCTGTTGTCAGATATGGTAATCTTCCCACGTCAACCTCCTAAAATTTTGAGAATATGGCCCCGCGCTTTGGCATATGTGTGCGCCGGAACCAAGCCGCATACGCATCATATGCACTGTTATACATGACCACATCGTTGTTATATCGTTCAGTCTCTTGGTTATGGTAGTCAATCTTGGACAGCATGTAATTGATATACACATCCTGGAACCGTTCCGGGATGGTCAGCTGCCTTTCCGTGTCCTGTGCATATGATAATGGCTTAAATACCATATCGTATCCCTCTGCCCGGTTCACCACATCATCAACCACCTGTCCTTCAATCTCATTAAGCCATCCCACCATGATATCCTCATCGTACTGTCTACCTCTGAGCATTATGATTCTCTCAATCAATTCACCTACGGTCATACCATCCTCCTATTCCGCAAGGCCGTAGGTTTGCAGATCCGGCATTGTTGTATCCCACTGTTTCTCCCACTCACCATTACTATTAATCCAGCAATATATCCCTGGCTCTGTAGATTTAACGTACACATTTTTCGCAGTTTCTCCAGTTTTTGTCGCATAGTACCATTTCCCGGCAGCCTCAAACCATTGTCCGGCCAGCATGGCCCCATCAGTGGGATTCATATAATACCATCCCTGCTCATCTGAACCAAACCACCCAGTTATCATTGTCCCTGTACCGTCAAAAACAAACCACTGTTTCCCAGCCGCTGTATTGATTTCTTCCCATTCGTCCTTGATATACGCTCCATATCTTAGATATTTCCAACTTCCGTCCGGTTGTTTTTCCCATCCTGTCTTTATTTTATCCATATGGATGCGACAAGCCTCATAGGCGCACCAGGATATAAACTGCTGGCACCAATACGCCGGATTGTATCCATACCACTTCCCATACTTCGTATAATTTTCATCCCCCGGGTTCGCTGTCTTGTTATCCAAATCCTTATTGCTTGCCTTTTCAATGTATCCCAACTCACCTTCTAACACATGGATAAATTCATCTGCTGTACAGGTGTCCATACTATACATAGGTCGACCAAAACCATTGATTTTATTCTTTCCGCCTACCATGTCAAATGATGCAGAATATGTATGCCTGGCAACACACCCTCCGTTTCGGTCCCCTGCATTCCCAGATGTATTTCCTTCCACACTTGTGAATTTGAATGTTTCTTTTTTATAGTCTGCTTCGACCACCACGGCTCCGGCCACATGTCCTACCCTTCCCAAGGAAGAGTAATAGAAATAGACAATATCACCTCTCTTGGGTACCGTGAACCATCTTCCTTTTTTAACGAAATAGGATTTTCCTGTCGGCGTATACTGGCTGTAATCCCCACACAATAGCTTCTGTCCTCTCGCATATGCATTATCAATCATTACAATCCCTCCTGTAAGCATAAAAGGGAAAGCACCTCTGCCTCCCCTCCAGTTTTGTTGTACCTATTAGATTTTGGACCACCTCCGGCTATTTGGTAGCCACCCGCTCCTCGTCCTCGGTTCCTTTTCCTACTGCGGCTGCGTCCGTCATTCCCTCCCCGATTATGTACGCAATCAGGGTAGCACCAGCCATGATGATTCCTGCCACCTGGGTGGCCTGATTGTCACTTGCCCCACATGCCATCATGACAGGGGTCACAAACCCTACTACAGCAGCCCAAAACTTCCGGCTTGTCAGTTTCCTTGCCCAATCAATTTTTTTCATTCCATCACTCCTATTCATGTGCCTGCTGGTTGATATGCTTCTCAATCTTGTTTATTGCCTCCGTCACAGGGCCATTGCACCCCTGCTCTTTCAAACCTTTCAGGCAAGCCAGTACCCCATATGTAAGCAGACATTGTTCGGCTTTTATATGCTCAATCTCCTCATCCTGCATATTCTGTCTCAGGTACCACCGGTATACTCCGAATACAGCGGAGAATATCACTACCAGGGCCGTGATTACGCTGGCTGCCGTTATGATTGTGTTGGTACTTATATACATCCATGCTCCCTTATACCGCTGGATTCAATTCCAGCCATTTTTCTGCCATAGCCTTCCAAAGCCTTGGGACCTGTTCCAATGTCATGATATTGTCCCTGATTTTAATGCCATAATACCTTCCCATTATACCGTCCCCCCTTCCTGTGCCTCTGCCACGGCGCTTATGACAGCGCCCATGTCCCCAATCGCGCCGTCATGGACACTCAGGGTTTCATTCATTGCGGCAATCTGTTCTTTCAGAAGTTCCAGTTCCGTTTTCTGTCGGATCTCAAATGCGGCCTGTATCCTTCCATCTTCGGTCTTATCAACCGACCGAAAAGCCGGACTGCAAAGGGCCATGTCTTTGTAGGTCCCTATCTCAGCACCTTCAGTATTCTTAATACTCACCTCCGCCAGATTATCCATTGTGAGTTTGTCCCACAATGTCCCAAGTGTTGCCAGGTCCTCGACAACTATATGTATGCTATATTTATCCGACCCATCCTCCATTGGGATTTCCGTGGAATCTTTCAAAACCATAATGTTTTTATTCATGAGGTATCCCCTCCTTTCTTTCATTTTCTCTTTTTAAATAGCAAAAATATATTACTCAACAAACATCCAGTCCTCTGCCAGCATATCAGCCTGGCTTGCCAGCCATCCCATCTGTACGCCGCTCGTGCCAACAAACGCAATGGCTTTATTTCCGATGGCATCATGCATACAGTTTACAATCTCGCCCTCTGCATTTTTATAGCTGATACTGGTTGCCAGTTCAATGTGCTGATTTTTTCCATTCCATCCCTGTCTTTTAACTTTCAATCCACGTTTCATGTATTTAATAGCATCACCAAAACCAAATGTGGCAACGCCGCCCAGGATGGGTGTGTTTTCTCCATTGGCCGGAATCCAATCCTCCGATAACACATTCTGCAATGTATATTCCACCCTTTGTGTCTCACGGATATCAAGCCTCTGATTATCCTTTGTGTACATAACGACTGTTTCCTTCTCCGGATCCCAGCACCAATATCCACCCCAGGACGGCAGTTTCATTGGGATACCCTTTTTCATATTGTTCAATGCTGCTAAAAATCTCATAATTCCTCTCTTTCTGCTGTTTTTCTGACAGCTCTGTTATTATCGAAAATAGCAATTTAGCCAATGGTTACCCATCATCCATTTGCGTAAAAGATGAGTTA
>ERZ1036416.353-NODE-353-length-15944-cov-7.233180_pt1 | contig 15944 bp, 11 predicted proteins | sample MGYA00514219_ERZ1036416 | MGnify/ENA primary metagenome ERZ1036416 (study PRJEB33795, sample SAMN09464945) | human gut metagenome | host: Homo sapiens | place: USA: Stanford, California | collected 2016-11 | study: EMG produced TPA metagenomics assembly of the...
AAGCACCGGCGGACTCCCATGTCCCCTCCGCAATTGATTCCGCCTACTTCCCTGGGTCAGGGTTTCGCCGGGGACGGAAGACTCAGGCGAAGGTTTTCGCACACCGGACATGGTCCGCTCCGGCCGCTGATTGTCTCCAACCTTAAATGGGGAGGACCCTGTCGCGGCCACTACGTGTTTCCGGCAGGCCGATATCAAATCTAGCGCGATTCTTTCATAAAGGTGCATTAGGCATATCATATTTCCCATACATGGTAGCATTGAGTGGTCTCGACAAGGTCCGCTCCCGTACTTAACGCGTGAGACTATCAGCGGCGGCAGGCCAGCGGAGTGACGAAAGACTCATATACACACCTCATCACCCCGTTCGCTGGCTTGCGGCGGGTCCCAAGGTTAAAAAAAGATAAGGAGAGGAATGTTTCACGTGAAACATTCCTCTCCTTATCTTAGGCAAAAAACATGGATATAGCATCCAGCAGTTTAGCCGGATTTTCCAATTGCGGCAGATGCTTTGTCTTACTGATAATTGAGGATTCGATTGCTGAGTTATAGAGTTTATATTCTTCGATGTTATCTAAAATATATGGCTCTTCAGCTCCGCCCACAATAAAGATGCTATTGTCAATTTTCTTCAATGCATTGATAATATTGCACTTCGTATATTTGCATTCCATACTTGAAAAGACGGCTTTCGGACATTCTCCTAAATGAGCCGATTCAAAATAATGATCAATATAGAATGGTTTAGCAGAATATGGATTATAAAAGTATTTTTCCTCAAATGATTCTTCTATAATATTCCGGCTGCTGGCAATATGATATAGAAGAGTACCAACGATTGGCAAATCCAGTATCAATTTATAGAATTTAGCATTTTTCCCAGGTATCTGACTGCAGCTTGCCAAACTGTCCGGATTCACCAGCATTAATTGATCGAAAAGTTCAGGTGAATTATTGCACGCCATAATTGCCAGAGCAGCAGATTCTCCGGTAGCAATAATATTTGTTCTATGTCCGATCTCTGATTTAATAAAATCACAGAGAAGCTGGACGTAGAGATAATTGGTGTAAGTCAGGTTCGGCTTTTCTGAACGGCCGCAGCCAAGTAAATCAATGGTATAAACGGTATAGTTCTGTTTTAATTTATCAATCAGTAAAGTCCACTCGTAGCCGCTGGATGCAAAGTTTAAATCATGTACCAGGAGCAGAGGCCTGCCGTTACCAATCTTTGTATAATGAATGTTACCCAGACGCCATTTGTAACAGAGCGGATGCGGTTCGCTCATAAGATTCTTAGATACGGCAGTGATTTTTATATATTTATTAAAGAGGGCAGTAGCGGCAGCTCCGCCTGCTGACAATGCTAACAATGTCATGATTTTATTTTTTGTATTCATTGATACCTCCTGACAGATAAACTGTAAGCGAATCATAAAAAGCCTGGTGAATATTTATGGGGTCCGCAGGTTTTGTATAACACAAATTATACCACAGATCTTCCCGGATGTGCATTACAATATTCTTAAAGAAAAGACTGTTACATAATATTATACGCACCTTACAGCCTCTTATAGCATGATGGAGCAAATAGTGTAAATTATTTTATAGGGAAATATGGAAATATAAAATTGCATGAAAAGGCACCGGTTTAGTGTGCCAATTGAAAATATCAGCAGTTTTACCAAAAACTAAAATGTTTCACGTGAAACATTTTAGTAAAGAAAATAGACTTTTTTACAGCAAAAAGTAGGAAATAGAAAGCAGATGTGCTATACTATAAAATGACGCGTAAGAGAAATACGTTTTAGAAAGGAAACATCATGGGACGTACAATAGCGATTGCAAACCAAAAAGGCGGGGTCGGAAAGACTACGACTGCGATTAATTTGTCCTCCTGTCTTGCTGAAGCAGGTCAGAGAGTTTTGACAATTGATTTTGATCCGCAGGGGAATGCTACCAGCGGTCTGGGACTGGAAAAAGGCCAGATTGAAGATACCGTATATGAAATGATGCTGGGGGATTGTTCTTTTGAAGATTGTCTGCAGCGTGAGGTCCAGGAAGATCTGGATGTACTTCCTTCAGATTCCAATCTTTCCGGTGCAGAGATTGAACTTCTGGATGTGGAAAATAAAGAGTTTGTTTTAAAAAGCCACCTGGATCAAGTGAAAAACGACTATGATTTTATTATAATTGACTGTCCGCCATCTCTGAGTCTTTTAACATTGAACGCATTAGTGGCTGCAGATACCGTATTGGTTCCAATACAGTGTGAATACTATGCCCTGGAAGGATTAAGCCAGGTTCTGCGCACAATTAATATTGTAAAAAGAAAGATGAATCCTTCTTTGGAGATGGAAGGAGTAGTATTTACAATGTATGATGCCAGAACAAATTTGTCTCTGGAAGTTGTTGAGAATGTTAAGAATAACCTGAATGAAAAAATATATAAAACAATTATACCACGAAACGTACGTTTGGCGGAGGCTCCAAGTCACGGAATGCCGATTAATATTTATGACAGTAAATCGACAGGGGCAGAAAGCTACAGGCTCCTAGCCGCTGAAGTAATCAGCAGAGGAGAGGAACTATAACAGATATAGCTGAGAATGTATAAAATTACATTTGTTACTTCTTCATAAAATAGAGCATATAGTAATTAAGAAATGAATGGATGAATAAACAACACAGCACAAAGGGAGGAAACAATGTCGAAGAGGACAGGACTTGGAAAAGGATTAGGAGCTTTTTTCGGTGACGATTATGATATTTCCCAGACAAAACCAAGGGCTCCGGAAGCTGTTAATGAGGAGATAAGAACAGGAACCCCGGAAGAGCCGGCAGATCATGCAGATAAGAAAGCTAACCTGGAGGAAATGGATATGGTACTTCCTGTTGCCAAAAAACCTCAGAAAAAAACGGAACCGGCTGCAAAAAAGACAACAAAGCCGGTACAAAAAGTAAAAATCGTAGAAGTTGAAAAGGAAAAATTCCTGAACATCACGAAAATCGAACCAAACAGCAGCCAGCCCAGAAAGATGTTCGATGAAGAACAACTGAATGAACTGGCAAATTCCATAAAAGCATATGGTGTATTGCAGCCTCTTCTGGTCCAAAAACAGCCCATGGGGGATAATTATGAGATCATTGCAGGAGAACGCCGCTGGCGGGCTGCAAAGCTGGCCGGTCTTAAGGAAGTTCCTGTTATAATAAGAGAATATACAAGACAGCAGACAATGGAGATTGCACTGATCGAGAATGTCCAGCGTGAAGATTTGAATCCCATAGAGGAAGCTAAGGCATACCAGATGCTGATCCGGGAATTCGGTTTAAAACAGGAAGATGTAGCCGAGCGAGTTGCTAAGAACAGAGCGACAATAACAAACAGCATGCGTCTTTTAAAGCTGGATGAGAGAGTACAGGAACTGTTAATACAAAACAGGATTACAGGCGGCCATGCAAGAGCGCTTCTTGTCCTGGAAGATGGGGAACAGCAGTATCAAATTGCCAATAAGATTATTAATAATAAATTAAGTGTCCGAGAAGTGGAACGATTAGTTAAATTATTAACAAAACCTGCGAAGATTAAAGAAGTTAAACCGGAAGAAAAGGATTTCAATATCTTTTATCAGGATCTGGAAGACAAATTAAAAGCTGTGATGGGCACAAAAGTTATTATTAATAAGAAGGATAAAAATAAAGGGCGTATCGAAATTGAATATTATTCATCTGCGGAACTGGAAAGAATAGCAGAGCTTCTCCAGTCCATTAATGGTTAAATATTAATTTTTATGAATTTTATTGCACACTTTTTAATGTCATAGAAATTAAAGAACTGAAATGAGGACATAAGATGGAAAATAGTATATTGAATAACATAGGATTTGATCCTGGATTTTTGATTATCGGGTTAAGCGTACTAACTTTAATATCATTGATTGTCACCATTATCTGCCTTTCACAGTATAAGAAGCTGTACCGCAGATATGATATGTTTATGAGGGGAAAGGATGCGGAAACTCTGGAGGATACGATTTTGGATCTAATGGATGAAGCTGCGTTTCTCCGGTCTGAGGACAGAGCAAATAAAGATTTGATCGAGTCCATGGAGGAGCAGGTCAAAGCCGGATACCAGAAAACAGGAATTGTAAAGTATAATGCTTTTAAAGGAATGGGCGGAAACCTGAGTTTTGTAATCGCTCTTTTGGACGATAATAATACAGGATTTGTTTTGAACTCCGTACACAGCAGGGAAGGCTGTTACCTCTATATGAAAGATGTTGTGGAGGGGAAAACGGAAGTGCTTCTGGGAAGTGAGGAAAAGGAGGCCCTCGAACGGGCTCTGGGTTATCACTAAACCCATTGCAAGCCTCCGATCTGTTGCAGTGAAAATAGCTGTTGCTGAGAAGAATCGGTCAAAAGTATTGCAAATTTCCGTGTTTTGTAGTAAAAGTAATAGATACAAAAAAGAGCAACAATAAATTTAAAAGGATAGAAGGTGAAAGAATGCATAAGTTTTTACGCGCTGCAGGATTCAGCATGTATCAGAAGAAGAACGACATAAGGGCGCTCCTTCGCTGCCTCTCTAAGGAAGCGGTGAGTTCCAAGTGTATACAAATAGACAGAGATACCAATTTGTGTGAGATGAAGACAGAAATTGCCCCGGGTTTGGGAATCGCCATGTACGGTGAATTGAATGAAAAAGATGAACTGGATGTGGAATACTATTTTCCCTATATTTCCAACGATACTGTCACATCGAAGGCGGAATGTTCCATACAGCGCCATGCAGAAAAAGAAACATATGCAGGTCTGCTGGATGAATATAAAGTGGGAATTTCATTAATATTTTACCTTCTTAACCCAATGGAATACAGGGAGAGGACCCAGAAGACCAATTCACCGGTCAAGGTGGAATCGGCCAGCCTGTCAGCGCTGTCGGTCCATGGAAAGATTCTTCTTCCAATTAAAAAAACAGCCATGCAGATAGAAAAAGCCAAGGTAGCTTCACGGAACAGGGACAGTCTATTGGAAGCGGCGAAGAATGGTGACGAGGACGCGATGGAATCATTAACAATAGAGGATATTGATCTTTATTCCCAGGCCTCAAGACGTGTGGTGAAAGAGGATATTTATTCGATTGTAGATACCTGTTTCATGCCAAGCGGTATTGAATGTGACCAGTATTCAGTGGTAGGTGAGATCCGCGATATCGATTTGAAGAAAAACAGGATAACCGGTGAAGAAATCTATGATATGAATCTGGAATGTAATGATTTATTCTTCCGGGTCGCCATCAATAAGATGGATTTGCTGGGTGAACCAAGTCCCGGCCGCAGGTTTAAAGGGCGGATCTGGATGCAGGGAACAGCAAATTTTAAAAACAACGGAATTTTGTGATAGAAACAGGCGTATTTTTTACAAAGGGACTTGACTTAATCAGGGAATATGAATTATAATTGACATCGTGCCTGTGATGAATAGGGCAGTAGACAGGAGAAATTCTGTATGAATTTATTCATCAATCCTAATATGTGTTTCTGTAGCTCAGCAGGATAGAGCGTCCGCCTCCTAAGCGGAAGGCCAGCGGTTCGAATCCGCTCAGGAACACTGAATACAATGCCGAAAACCTTGATGTGAGAGGTTTTCGGTTTTTTAATTTAACAGGAAAGTTCTCCTGTTAAATTAAAACCGCTCCTCGGAGGACCACAACTCTAAAGAGGGCTTGTTCACTAAGCTCGCTACACTTGCTAAGTGAGCTAATGCCTGCGGCGGTATGGAATAATGTCGCCACAGCGACCCGCCGCAGGCGGTGAAATATGTAATAGCTATCTGACTGATGAATAAGCAATCAATGGCTGTAAAGTAAAAAAGATTATTTACTATTCTATCAGGGTTCGTTCCTGAGCCGGAACGAGCCAATCAATTCCTTCAACAGCAGCGCCTGTGCGGACAGTTCTTCGCTGGCCGCCGCGCTCTCTTCGGCGGTAGCTGAGTTGAGCTGGACAACATCGGAAATCTGCGTGATACTCTGATGTACCTGTTCCACGGAGCGGGCCTGATCGTCGGAAGCTGAAGAAATCTGCTCAATAATCATCTCCACCTCTTTAATGCCGTCCAGGACATTCTTGAGAGAGACAGCCGTTTCACCAGAAATACGCGTTCCGTGTTCCACTGCTTTTAACGAAGCGGCGATGAGGGACGTCGTGTTATGGGACGCTTCAGCGCTCTTTGCGGCCAGATTCCTGATTTCTGCGGCAATGACGGCGAAACCTCTGCCGTTTTCACCGGCGCGGGCAGCCTCGACGGCTGCATTGAGGGACAATATATTTGTCTGGAAGGAAATATCTTCAATTGCGCTGATAATTTTACTTATCTCGTTGGAGCTCTGTCGGATGTCCTGCATAGCCGACAGCATCTCCTGCATGCGGCGGTTGCTTACCTCGGCTTCATTTACCACCGTAGTTACGCTCATATTGGCTTTTGAAGTGCTGCTGACATTGGATATAATCTGCTGGGAGATGTCCTCTATGACCGCCGCCAGTTCCTCTGCCGCCGCCTGTTCCGTAGCGCCCTGAGCCATCGACTGCGCGCCGCAGGCCCCCTGTTCGGAGCCATAGGCTACCTGCTGGGCGGATGAGCTGATTTGGGAAAGCGTATAATTCAGGGATTTTATAATCTGCTCCAGGGCATCCCCTATAAAAGAAAAATCTCCTAAATAATTACCGTCTACGGACAGTTTCAGATTGCCCCGGGAAATTTCTTCCAGGACGCGTGTGACATTATGAATCATATCCTTGAGAGCGGCAACAGACGAACGGATGCTGCCGGCCATTCTGCCGATTTCATCATCTGTCCGGCCGAGAGGAATGTCGACGCCCAGATTACCCTGTGAGAAATCTTCCATGCTTCTGCTGATACCGGCAAGAGGTTTCATGGTACGGTGTACAATAAACACGATAACAGTTGTAAGTCCGGCCAGAATTATGAGGGACAGCACGCCCAGTATGGTGAGCAGCCGGTTGCGTGTCGCATTTACCTCAGAAATCGGGAGCGTGGCGACAGCCAGCCAGCCGGTGGTTGCGCTGTTTCTGAACATGGAGGTATACCGGATGCTGCTATAACTGAAGTTGAGAACGCCATTATAATTGCTGTGAACCTTATCTTTATACTCCTGGGGGATATCGAGTTCGGAAACATTCCTGCCCGATGCGCTCGGATCGTCGCTGTATATGTAATCCGAATTATTGGAGATAAGTTCAAGATAACCGTGTTCCCCGACTTTGATCGATGAGATTACCTGGCCCAGACTGCTTAAATAGACATCTAAACCGGTCAGACCGGCAATCTCGCTGCCTGATTCAGAAAAAACCGGGTTTACGATCGAGACAATGATCTCTCCGGTGGCGGGATCCAGAAAGGGATCGGAAATCACGATGTCCTTCGTGGTAAGCAGCCGGTGGTACCATTCATTACCGTCAAGATTTGCCGTAACGGTACTGCCGTCGGAAAGCAGATAGGTGTCAGTATCGGAATCAGCCGCCCAAACCTGCAGCACTTTCTCATTCTGCATAAGACCTAACGCGTCGGACAATTCTTTTAACACGGCATCCATATTATCATAGGTGCGGATGTCCTGAGGAGAAGAGACGGCCTCGAAGTAGTTCTGCAGCGTGGAATTCTCTTCAAACGTTCCTGCCACGGCTATTTTCCCCCTGAAAAAATCATCGACGGAAGCCACGGCGTAATCGGTCTGGGCATCGAGCAGCCGGTTATTCAAATCGGATATGGTACCGGCAGTGGCAAAGCAGGCTATTAGTACCAGTATAATGAGTGAGGGCACCAGAACTGTCAGGATACTGAGATTGATTTTGAATGAGATGGTTTGGTTCCATTTAGTGGTCTTTTTCCGGCGGAAAGGTTCCTCTCCGGATGGTGTGGCGGTTTTTTCATACATAGTGTTTCCCCCGAAATTTGAATTGATGTACAGTACGATAAAAAGCATGAGCCATGAACGTATCACTGCCATCAATGAATAAGGCTATGGTAAAGTTGTTCAATCTACGAACAATTATACCATAGCCTTTTTGATATTAGCAATGTAAATCCGCCGGGGTAAGCTTGGCTATTGATTATGGGAGAGCTGTCTCTGTGTTAAAACAATGGTTCAGCATTTTCAGAAGCTCCTGAATCTGGATGGGTTTTGATAAATGCCCGTTCATACCGATTTGCAGTGACTTGCGGCTGTCCTCACTAAAGGCATTGGCCGTCATTGCAATAATCGGGATGGTTCGGGAATCGGCCCTGCCCATGGTGCGAAGTCTCTTTGTCGTCTCAATTCCATCCAGAACCGGCATATGGATATCCATTAAAATGGCATCATAGTAAAAAGGTTCTTTTTTACAGAACATCTGAAGGGCAATCTGCCCATTTCCTGCTGTCTCTACGAAAAAGTCATTCATTTCAAGAAGGGTCTGGGCTATTTCACGGTTAATTTCATTATCCTCCACAACTAAAAGCCGTTTGCCGTTAAAACTATAGCAGGGGGACTCATTTAATATTTCGTGCTGGGGTGCCGGAACCTCGCTGTATGGGAGAGAGACGGTAAAAAAGAATTCGGAGCCGCGGCCGGGTTCACTTTTTACATCCAGAACGCCTCCCATCATCTGTACCAGCCGGCTGGAGATGGCAAGCCCAAGGCCGGTACCGCCATATTGTGAAGAGATATTTTTTGCTCCCTGTTCAAACGCGTTAAAGATAGACGGCAGGACTTCCGGGGAAATGCCGATGCCAGTATCCGCCAGTGAAAAGCGCAGGGCCAGCCCGGTATCTTCTTCTTTAACAGGATGAATATGAAGAGTAATGGAACCTCCCACATCTGTAAATTTAATGGCATTTCCGATGAGATTCAGCAGAACCTGTTCAAGCCTTAGCTGATCGGCTGTTAAATGCCGTTCGGTACGGCAGTCATTTTGTATGGTAAAGGAAAGTCCCTTTGCTTCGGCCTGCATCCGCACCATCTCGTCTATGGAGGACAGAAAGGATGAAAGAAGCATCGGTGTTGGGTTCAGTTCCATTTTCCCGCTCTCAATCCGGGACATATCCAGGATATCATTGACAAGGTGAAGTAAGTACTTGCTGGAGTTATCAAGTTTTTCCAGACATTCCAATACCTGCTCCTTATTTCCGGCGGCAGAACGTGCGATAGCGGTCATACCGACGATTGCATTCATCGGGGTCCGTATTTCGTGGCTCATACGGGAAAGGAAATCTGTTTTTGCCTGGCTGACGGCATCGGCACGGGCTTTCATGACAAAGGAGGGAACAATTTTACCAATCTCCGCCAGCACACGGCGCTGTTCTTTTGTCCAGATATAATTTTCCTGGCAGACTTCGAATCCGATGGCGCCGATATAGACGCCGTTATTCCATATTGCAAAATGGAGGCAGGAGGGGAATGGGGAAATCTCTTTGTTCGGACAGACATCGCACAGCCCGTCGGATGCATACCGCATGGCGGCAGCCTCGTATTTTTCTCGGGTAATATAATAAGGCTTATTTATATGAATATAAGACATATCATTTGACCACTGGTATGTAAAACGGCAGGAGAGGAAAGAAGGATCAATTTCAAGCAGGGATACACGGTCCATATGATAAATCTTTCCAATTCTTGCGAACAACAGGGAGACGGCATCCTCCAGATTTTTCGATTTCCCCAGCAGATCCAGAGCGAAGGATATCAGATTTTCTCCGCGCTGCGCATCTTCCTGTTCAATAGTATTGACAATGTATTTTTCCGTATAGAGATTGGTCAGCATAACTCCAAGCTCATTGGAGGTGTCGAGATAGCAGGCGGCGTGTCCACGGCAGCGCTCTTTGACATAATTCAGCGTACTTTCTGCGCATCGGTAGAGGCCGCTGTAGTTATTGACGACTTCGGTGGAACACATACCGATACTGACGCTGATCCGGCTCTCTCTGCCCGGTAGAATCATGAGATTTTGAACCTGGTCGGCGATACGGGGGCCGAGCACGGTAGCCTGTTTTTTATCACAATTCCTGATAAACAGCATAAACTCATCGCCGCCCAGACGGATCTGGAGATCCTGTTCAGAGGTGGAGCCGCGCAATATATCGGCCACTTCCAGAAGGACGGCATTGGCAAAGGAGGTTCCCTCTTTCTCATTAAGCTGGCCGAAATTGTCCATATCCAGGAGCATCAGAACACAGTTTTCCCCTTCCGGTTTTTCCTGCATACATTTCTGGGCCAGCCTTGTGCCGGTCTCCTTATTCCATAAGCCGGTCAGGCTGTCACGGGATTTCGCGTTTTCCAGCGCGCTGGCCATTCCCTTCTGATTGGTAATGTCTTCAATGATACCCACAACAAAGTCGGGCCGCCCGTCTTCCGTCCAGGTAACGGTTGACATAAATTCCCGGCACCAGGAGCCGGAGAGTGTCTGGAACTCTGCATTGGCAGTTCCCAATCCGTTATGGATGGCCTCATACATTTCCCGGCAGGCGGCGTGGCAGGAGGGGACGACAAAGGAATCCAGGAAGCTGTCCGGCATCTGTTCATACCGTTCGCAGCAGTGATAGTATTCACAGGTACGGCGGGGAATGACACAGGTCCGGATTAACGGATAATAATAAAATTCACAGATGGATGTATGTTCTAAGGCAATATTCAAAATCTGGTTGCGGGCTTCCAGTTGTGCCGCCAGCCGGTGATTTTGCAGTATTGCCTGCTTATTCTGATCGATATTGAGAAAAACGCTGTGGTTCAGCAGATCTTCACCCGTGTCCTGACTGACGGAGCCGGAGACACCCTGTAAAACACTGGGGGCGGACATATGCACAGCGGCAATTTTCCAGCCGTCCGGAGTATGGATGCAGGCAGCGCTTATCCTGGCCTTTAAAGTGAAGAGCGGGCCGGAAGAGACGGGTCTCATTATTGTTAAATCAGCCATAAAAACAGCGTCATTCTGGGATACCGACGTCTCACAGGAGTTAGTTAATTCCGGCAGATAGGGCTCCGGATCCTGGGAGTATTCTTCTTTCAGGGCAGCCTCCACCTTCTGGATACCACACAGGCTGCCATCGGTTCCGATGCCGATCCATTGGATTTCATCTGTCAGAAGAGAGAGGACAGTATTTATGTCCCTTTTTTTCAAATAGGCGTCTAAAAAAGCTCTGACAGTCTTTTCAGCTGCGCCGTTCGTTATGCTCATATAAAGTTCCTCCAGAGCCAGAGCAGTTGCTGCCCGGCCATGTGATTTATTGGATTTGATACGCTGTATTTTATAATTTCTGCATGTGTTTTTATTGATTTAACAATATCATTTATGACGGGATTTTGCAATGGAGATTTAGTTGAGGTTGGGGGACCCGTGAGCCGTAACTGTGCAACTCATGGTTGCATCATGGTAAAAATGCAATCTGCTATTTTTAGATAATTATATCTGCTAGAATAAAATCATTAGAAAATATTATGATTCCGGAATAGTATACGAAATTTAAAACGATTGAAATTCTGGTGTCTGATACGTGACATGGACGTATCCGGCTTCAGGTAAACAGGGAGAAAACAGGAGGACAGAAATGCCGCATATTTTATCAGAGGAAAACAGAGAGATTCAGGAAATGGCCAGAGAGTTTGCCGAGGCAAAGATAAGGCCGGTATCAAAGGAGTACGATTTGAAGGGGGAAACGCCGCTTTCGGTGTATAAAGAAGCAGCCGGGCTGGGATATACGTCCCTGTGTATTCCGGAAGAGTTTGGAGGAGCCGGACTTGGCACATTTGCCAATATTCTTGTAGCAGAGGAATTTGCCAGGGCAGACGCTGGATTCTCCGTTGCCGTACAGGCCAGCACTTTGGCGATGAAGCCGATTCTTCTTGCAGGGACGAAGGAGCAGAAACAGTATGCAGCTGACGCGCTGATCAACGGAGGCATGGGGTCCTTCTGCCTGACGGAGCCGGACGCAGGCTCTGACGCGGGAGCTATCAGGACAAAGGCGGTAAAGAAGGATGGGGAGTACATAATTACAGGCCGCAAATGTTTTATAACCAATGCACCCCATGCTGATTTCTACGTTGTCTTTGCCAAGACGGAGCCGGACGCGGGAACGAAAGGGATTTCAGCATTTCTTGTTGAACGCGGCAGAGAGGGGCTTTCGATTGGAAAACACGAGGACAAAATGGGAATCCGCCTTTCCACCACGGCTGATGTGATACTGGAGGAAGTACATGTACCGGAAGATCATCTTCTGGGGGCAGAGGGAAAAGGATTCAAGCTGGCAATGCAGACACTGGACAGAACCAGACTGGAATGCGCGGCCATGGCGGCGGGGCTGAGTCAGAGAGCTATTGACCTGAGTGTAGACTATGCAAAGACCAGGGTGACATTCGGAAAACCGATAGCGAAGCTGCAGGCAATCCAGTTTATGCTTGCAGATATGGAAATCAGGAACCAGGCGGCCAGGAGCCTTGTATATCAGTGCGCTGCGATGATTGACAGCGGGGCTGTGGACGGAAAGATGAACGCGGTTGCCAAGACATTCTCATCGGAAGCCGCCATGCAGAACACACTCGATGCGGTACAGATATTCTCCGGATATGGATATTCCAGAGAATATGAAGTGGAAAAACTGATGCGTGACGCCAAGATATTTATGATTTTTGAGGGTACAAACCAGATTCAGAGAACGGTGATTGCGGGACATTTAATAAAATAAAAAGTATGAACAGAGAGGAGGACGACCCATGGCAGGCGTTTTAGAGGGGCTCCGTGTAATCGGCCTTACCCGTTATATCGCAGGGCCATATTGCGGCGGCCCCCCTCCCTGTCTTCCTATAGCGTCGTCGCTTTCGGCAGGCTGAAAATAAATTCCGTTCCAACGCCTTCCGTACTGACCACATCAATATTTTCACCGTGGGCCTGTATAATTTCTTTGACAATGGCCAGGCCGAGTCCGGTTCCTTTCTTGTCTTTTCCACGGGATACATCGCTCTTATAAAAACGCTCCCATATCTTTTTGATATTATTCTTTGGGATACCAACACCGGTATCCTTCACCGACACAAATACCTTCTCATAGCGTACCGAGGTCTGGATATAGATGACCGAATCCTCCCGGCTGAATTTGATGGCATTGTCAATCAGATTGTAGAGAACCTGCTGAATCTTGCCGAGATCAGCGTAGACCATCTGGATGGAATCGGAGAAGGTGAGATCAAAAGTGATTCTTTTTGCACTGCATGTGCCTTCAAAAGTGGCCGCCGTATCCTTGACGGTCCTGTTGATATCGAAATTAGTCCGGCTCAGATAGCCTTTGCTGTCCAGTGAATTGAGAGTCAGCATGCCCTGGGTCAGCTTATTTAAGCGCTCGGTTTCGGAGATGATGATTCCCAGGTATTTTTGGTACAGCTCCGGCGGGATTGTTCCGTCCAGGATTGCTTCCAGATAACCTTTGATGGAGGTCAGAGGGGAGCGGAAATCATGGGAGACATTGGCGATGAACTTTCTCTGGTATTCTTCCATATCATTCAGTTCGCTGGACATATAGTTCAGCGTGTTAGCCAGATAGCCGATCTCATCATGGCTCGTTATTTTTATGTTGTGTGACAGATTTCCCGCCGCGTACTCATTGGCTGCATAGGTTATTTTCTTGAGCGGGAAATAGACGATTTTCGTAAATATCAGCAAGATAATCAGGGACAGGGCAAAAATAATCCCCGATGTAATGTACACAATATTCAGGAATCCGTTCTGTTCCGCCTTAATAACACTGATAGGAAGGTGAATGGTAATATAACCGTAGGTATTCATGTTTCCCGTAATGGGGGAGGAGACAGACAGGACATCGCTGTCAAACATCCCGTAATACCGGCCGATGGTGTAAAGCCGGTTTCCCTGGGCAGTCGGATCAAAGCCTTCCACGGCAGTGCCGGCTGCTTTCCGGCTGCTGTCGGCGGTGATAATCCCGCTGTGGTCCATAATCCAGATCCTGGCCTTCATGTAGGTTGCGACCGCATCCAGTTGAGGATAAGCGGTTGCCAGGTCCAGATACTTCCCCTCATATACCTTGCTGCAGTTATCGGCAATCATGGTTGCCTCGTCATACAGGGCTTCCGCCTTCTGCTCAATCAGATGTTCATAGGTCAGATTAGATGATACGGTTGCTATCGTAACAAAACCCAGGAAGCCGAACAGCAGATAGCCCAGGATAAATTTGTAATAAAGTGTATGTGTCATGACATTCCTCCGTCTCGTTAGTATAAGACGCTGTTCAGGGAATAGGTGAGGAAGTCCACCAGTTCTTTGATCAGTGTTGGTTTTGGATAATTATTTCTTACGGCCAGCATCATCGGATAGGGAAACGCATTGTCTTTAAATGGTATGGCCCGCAGTTCCGGATATTTGGGAACCAGATTCGACGTATTGGAGTCGATGCACAGGCCGCACAGGCCGTCTTCACTGCACAGCTTGTACATGTAAACCGTGTCGCTGGTACGGCGAACGTCGGGGGTGAATCCCTCCGCCTGACAAAGCCGCAGGAATTTATTGTACGCAAAATCATTGATGCATAAAATAAATTTTTCATTTCTCAAATCTTTAATTTCCAGCTCCTCCTTCGATGCGAGAGGATTGCTTTTTTCCACAATCAAAAGACGTCTGGTGGAGGGCAGGCTGTAGGTGATGAAGCCGTCCGTATTCTCATAATCGGATATCACGACAGCATCCAGCGTCCCCGCTTTCAGACACTTTAGGCCCTCGATATAGCCGTGCTCATACGGTTCAATTTCCGTATGCGGGTGCAGCTCTTTAAAATATTCCCAGATCTTTTTTGAACCGAAGTAAATCAGTCCTCCCGACAGGCCAAGCCGTATTTTTCCCTTGTGGCGCGTGGCCGATTCTTCCAGCTTCAGATTTAGCTGGTCCCATTCCGCAAGAATCGGGCGGCTGTCCTCCAGAAGCTCCTGGCCGAACTGGGTCGGTATCATGCCCTTGGGGGTCCGGTAGAACAGGGCGGCGCCCAGTTCCTTCTCCAGTAACGACAGGGATTTGCTGAGAGCCTGGTGGGAGATAAAAAGCACTTCCGAGGCCTTTAAAAGGCTGCCGCTCTCACATACCTGCATGAAATAACGTAACTGTCGTATTTCCAATAATCTCACCTTCCAGTATATGTGCACACGTATCTATGGTATCTTCACCGCACTGCCTGTTTTGGCAGGATGAACTGTGACCTATATTATACATCACTTTATTTTTGGATGCAACTTTCAGTTGCATTCCTGTAAAAATTTAAACTGCTATTTTTAGAAAATTCGCTCTGATACAATAAATACATAGAAAATTAAAAGGACGGTGGAAGAAGAATATGAAGATTATTGTATGTGTAAAACAGGTTCCCGATACAACGGAAATTAAAATTGATCCTGTGACAAACACACTGATACGCGCCGGTGTCCCCAGCATCGTGAATCCATATGACGCATATGCCCTGGAAACGGCACTCCGTTTGAAGGAACGCTATGGGGCGGAGGTCCTTGTTATTTCCATGGGACCGGAGCAGGCCAAAGAAGCGTTAAAGGAATGTCTGGCGGTAGGAGCGGATCGGGCATGGCTCATCAGCGACAGGGCGTTCGGCGGTTCCGACACGCTGGCGACCAGCTTTGTACTGTCCCGGGCAGTTGCGTGGCTGAGCAAAGAGCTGGGAGACGTCGGACTGATACTCTGCGGCAAACAGGCGATAGACGGAGATACGGCCCAGGTTGGACCGGAGATGGCGGAACATCTGGACCTCCCCCAGATTACCTATGCATCCGATGCAGAGCTGTCGGAGGACGGGGTTTTAGTGAAACGGGAGAATGACGACGGTTACGACATGATTAAAACAAAACTTCCGGCAGTGGTAACGGTAACGAAAATCTCCGGGGAGACAAG
>ERZ1036416.370-NODE-370-length-15276-cov-4.335589_pt1 | contig 15276 bp, 17 predicted proteins | sample MGYA00514219_ERZ1036416 | MGnify/ENA primary metagenome ERZ1036416 (study PRJEB33795, sample SAMN09464945) | human gut metagenome | host: Homo sapiens | place: USA: Stanford, California | collected 2016-11 | study: EMG produced TPA metagenomics assembly of the...
GTATTCTTTTTCGCAGGCGGGGCAGCGTCCGCAAATCTTCAGGTAGTCAAGCTTCTCCTGCTGTTCGTATTCCGTTCCCTCAACCTCCGCCGGTGCAATGTGGCCGCAGCCGTACAGAATGGTGTGTTTTGCCATTGTGCTTCCTTCTTTCTATCTATTTGCCCTGTTTGCCCGTCTCTGCCTACTCCGTTATTTCGCGCTTCAGATTCTCGCGACACCCGTGCGTCTCGCCGCTTCGGCAACTGCCTTGGAAACAGCGTCCTTAACGCGCGGATCGAAAGCCTTCGGGATGATGTTGTCCTCGCTGACTTCATCATCCGCAATCAGGTTTGCGATTGCGACCGCCGCCGCCATCTTCATCTCCTCGTTGATATCCTTTGCGCGGACATCAAAGGCACCGCGGAACAGTCCCGGGAACACCAGCACGTTGTTAATCTGGTTCGGGAAGTCCGATCTGCCGGTCGAGATAACTCTCGCGCCGCCCTTCTTTGCCTCGTCCGGGAAAATCTCCGGGGTCGGGTTCGCGCAGGCAAAGATGATGGCATCTTTGTTCATGCTTCTCACCATCTCCTCCGTAACCATGTTCGGGCCGGAGAAGCCGAGGAAGATGTCCGCGCCGACCAGCGCATCCTTCAAGGTGCCGGTCTTACGATCGAGATTCGTGACCTCGAGCATCTCCTTCTGCGCCCAGTTGAGATCCTTCGAGTTCTCGTTCATGATGCCTTCGCGGTTGCAGAGCGTTAAGTTCTTAGAGCCATAGGAAAGCAGCAGCTTCGAGACTGCAATGCCCGCGCTGCCCGGTCCGTTCACGACCACCTTGACCTCTTCCTTGTCCTTGCCGACCACCTTCAGTGCATTGATGAGACCGGAGAGAACAACGATTGCCGTTCCGTGCTGATCGTCGTGGAAGATCGGAATATCGCACTTCTCCTTCAGCTTGCGCTCGATTTCAAAGCAGCGCGGCGCCGCAATGTCCTCGAGGTTTACACCGCCGAAGGAACCGGAGAGCAGATAAATCGTGTTGACAATCTCATCCACGTCCTTGGACTTCACACAGAGCGGGAAGGCATCCACATCGCCGAATGCCTTGAAGAGCACGCACTTGCCCTCCATGACCGGCATACCTGCCTCCGGGCCGATGTCGCCGAGTCCGAGAACCGCGGTACCGTCCGTCACGACCGCGCACAGATTCCAGCGGCGCGTCAGTTCATAGGACTTGTTCACATCCTTCTGAATCTCAAGGCAAGGCTCGGCAACACCCGGGGTGTATGCGAGCGATAAATCCTCCGAGGTCTTAACCGGAATATCCGTGACAACCTTGATTTTACCCTTCCACTCGTAATGCTTCTTCAGTGATTCCTCTGCGTAGTTCATGCTATCCTCCTGTCTCTACAATGACGGGCAAAGACACAAACCCGTATGGAGAAATCATACACAAAATAGCAAGTCTTTTCAAGAATAAGCAGGGGCGGGCGACACGCAGCCACGCCGTTCGGCAGCTTTCTCGGATTAAGCTTTTCTTAATTCAATTGAATACACTACTCCGCTTACGATTTTGCTGTCAACAATCGGAGGGCTGTGATAGAATCTCTCTGATTATTGAGTCCGGCAGGACACTGCCACGGAGGTATTCCATGAAATTTTATTCCTATGAGTTTTTGCTGCGACGCAATGTCGGCATGAACCGCGTGCAACTCATTATTGCGGCCATTTTGTTTCTGATTTTACTGGTAAACGGGCTACGCTATTTTAAAGACAAACAGAGTTCCCGCCACCGCGAACCCGCGCTGATTGCGCTCCTATTACTGATTGTCATGGCGCTCCTGCAAGTGAACCGCTACCGGGAGTTGCAGGCAAACGGCCAGAAGGTCACTCTGGCAATTCATTCGGTGGAACGCATTGCAAAGGAACTGAATGTGCCTGCGGAAGAGGTTTATCTCAATGCGACCGAGTTTTCCGGCAACCCGATTATCTTTGCGAAGGACAAGTACTATCGCGTCCTCTATGTGAATGACACCACCTGCAATCTTGAGCCCATGGAGTTTATCGGCACAGAGCCCGAGTTTATTCGGGAGTAAATTCATCATTGAAAGGAATCCGCTATGCTGTCTGTTTTTAACAATTTTTATTTTCTTGTTGCCGTTAAGCTTTTAATCGGTCTCCTCTCCCTCTCCTTTGTCATTAACATTAGCGGTAAGGGAAACTTAGCCCCCTCGAATGCAAGCGATCAGATTCAGAACTATGTACTCGGTGGTGTGATCGGCGGTACCATCTATAACAGCGCAATCACCATTTTGCAGTACATCCTGATTCTGCTCATCTGGTGCATTGTTATTTTAAGCCTCAAATGGATTAAGACCAACAACCACGCAATCGGACAGCTTCTGGACGGTCAGCCCCTGGTCATCGTGAATCACGGGAAGCTGAGCGTCAAGAACTGCCGCCGCGTGGGTCTCACCGCGCACGATCTCTCCTTTAAGTTGCGCGCGGCAGGCTACTACTACGTAGAAGACTTACAGCGCGTTGTTGTGGAGCAGAACGGACAGCTGCTCGTGATTCCCTACGGCGAGGAGAACCCGAAGTACCCGCTGATTACCGACGGACAGATTCAGCGTGATATTCTGGAGTTGATCGGCAAGGACGAAGCTTGGCTCACGGAGAGTCTCGCAAAAATGGGTCACCGCGATCTGAGCCGTCTCTTTCTCGTTGAGTATCGCGAAGGAAAGCTTCTGGTTTCCGGCTTTTAAGCTTGTTAGAAGTCCGAAAAACTGCTATAATAATGGTCTATTCGGGGATGTACCGGTTTCGACAGGGACCGTGCAGCCGGTGAAGCTATCCGCATGCGGTGCGTTAAACGGCAAACTTAAACACAAACGCTAACGATAATTTAGCATACGCAGCCTAAGGGCTTGCCGTCCACCCCAGAGCACTCACACTTTGGGACCCGGGCGTCGACTTTGTGAGAAACGACTTGCGCTAAGCTTTGCACGTAAGGGCGTAATATGAAGCTACCAAAACCGTGAGGGCGTCCGCTCCCGCGCGGCAGAGGGAATGTCAAAGAGCTGACTATGATAGTAGAAGAACGGGGAATCGGTTTTTGGACACGGGTTCGACTCCCGTCATCTCCATCACCAAAAAGAGTGCACATCTACGCCGGAAACGGTGCGGATGTGCGCTTTCTCTTTGCTTTATGCTAGCCAAAAAGGTACTGACAGTGCAAAAAGGTACTGTAGCAGAGTACTCATGCAACACGAATGCAACACGAAATATAGGGCGTGATTGCGTCCTCTTTTCACTTGCAGATTTCGTACCATCTGCTGTTCCTCCATGCACAGTAAGTGACCCGTCCGAGCAACCCCGCGACTATAGCAATTACGATAATAACCTCAATGTTCATCTGTATTTTAGAATGAAGGTGTGATATTCTTATTAAAGAGGAGGGGGCTTTCGCCCCCAGCTCTTACTTCCAGAGCTTGTCGATGATTAGTAGGATGAGCCCTGTTAGGAACCCGACAACTGCCTGAGCCGTCAAGTCAGTCCGGTTGATCGGGCTCTTTTTATTTCCGTCCTTCATTCTTTCCGCGCCTTATCAAGCGCAACGAGGCACATCTGCGCCGCGGTATCGCCGCCCTGAACGCAGAGAAGAGCCAAGAGCACGAAGTGTCGGCGGAGGAAGACAACACCGCTGTTTCCGAATAAAGACCGCCCCCGGCGGTAAGGAGGATTTAAAATGGAACTGCTACTTGTATCCTATCTTGCCGGAACAAAAACAATCACGGCGAACTATCTTTCCAAACTGTCTTCCAAGACAATTACGTTTATTCCCACAGCCGGAAATGTGGAGCCGTATACCGGTTTTATTGACGAGGGCATTGCGATGTTGGAGGACTTAGGCTATCAGCTGCAGATGCTCGATATTGCCAAGGTCGAAGAACCCGTGCTGATACAGGAACTGGAGCGCGCAGCCTGTGTCTGCATATCCGGCGGCAATACCTTTTATCTCTTGCAGGAGTTAAAAAAGAAGCATCTCACAGAGCTTCTCGCGCGCCGCATCCGGGAGGGCATGTTCTATATCGGCGAATCCGCAGGCGCAATCATCGCCGCACCCGATATTGAATACAATCAAATTATGGACGACAAAACCCTTGCGCCCGACCTCACGGATTATTCGGCCCTGTCTGTATTTGACCACTCCGTTCTTCCGCATTTGGGAGAATTTCCCTTCGAGACAAGCTCCCGTGAAACCCTGGAACGCTACCGAAATTCATTGAAGCTGATTCCGCTCAACAATCACGAGGCAGTCTTGGTGAACGATCGGGGGTATACCGTACTGTGCGAAACAAGCCCTGAAGGGAGCTCTCTATGACGCCGTTAGAACGCATGCAATCTATGCAGCCCTATCACAACAGCTACGAAGGCACACCTGCTCATTTACAGGACAAGGCAAAACAGCTTTGCTGAGAATACAATCAGACCTCGCCCCGGGCGTGTGAAAAGTCCCCTTCTTACCAACGGCATCCGGTAAAAAGGGGACTTTTTAAGCACGATTCTTTACAGATTGTGGCGAATTGTCTCAGGGCTATCCAGCGCTTCTTCCAGTATACGACTTAGAACAGATGTGTAGCCTTTGCCAAGCATCTTTGCCTTTTTTAGTGCTTCCGGAGAAAGCCTAAGGGTGACAGTCTGTTTGCACCGCTCTTTCCGCTTCTGTGCCGCCACACGCCGAAAACACGACAGTTCTTCCGCAGTTAGCTCCCGACACGTTTCATCCGGCGTCAACGGCCGCTCTTCTAGTGCTTTCAACATATCCTTCTGCTTTTTGGTCAGAGGTTTCTTTATGTCAATCTCTCTTTGAATCATGGTAGGCTCTCCTTTCTTCATTTGTCGCTTTTCTTGCCGATATCAACCGGATGACTTCGAGCCGTTCTGTGTATACAACCATAACAACCACGGCAGTTCCACCTATTTCTCCTATCGTGATATAGCGGTCTTCCTGTTCTGAATGTCGTTCGTCAAACCACTCCAAGCGGTTGACATCATTAAAGATGAGCGCGGCGGTACTGAAATCAAGCCCATGCTTCACAATGTTTCTCTTTTCTTTGCTTTCGTCCCATTCAAAAAGCATGGATTTCCTCCGTTTTCTATATTATGTCAAAATGTAACACATTTTGCAATACAGGCTAATGATACAGCAAAATTCAGCTTGTCAACACCACAGAACGAATCGGAGGGCCGTAATCGTGTCTCACACCTATCATACTTCCCTATCGTCTACCCCAGAATTCTAACCGGCGCAAATTACAATAACAGGACAGCACATGCACGCTGTCCTCATCTTTTACCGAAACACTTGATACGCAAGCCAAGCCCAGAGTAAGAGGGCAAGCGGTACTAGGATACGAAACTTCAGCTTCTGCGTCTTATGTCGAAAGAAATTCATGCCGAAGAGTGCGCCCGGCGCGCCGCCGAGAAAGGCGCTGAGTAAGAGCGTGCGCTCCGAAATGCGCCAGGCATGGCGGCGGGACTTTTCCTTGTCAAAGCCAAAGAACAAGAAGCTGATACAACTCAGCGCTGCCACCCAGAGCAGAAAAATGCTCTGTTCCGTATTGAAATGCATGCCTCTCTCCCCCTGTCCTTTCTACCGGCTTAGCGACTCGCCGCTTCTTCTCTCGCCGAACTCTTTTCTTGCTCTTTGTCAGAGTCCTGCGTACGCTGCCTTGCATCAAACGTCCTCGTAAGTCCCCGGCTCCCGAGCAAAGACATAGTTTGTCTCGGTGGAGAGCTCCTCACGGAAAACATAGCCGCTCCGCGAAAAACCCTTCAGTTCCTCCGGTTGCTCCGCGCCTATCTCCGCGAGATAACGCACCATCTCCCCGCGCGCCATCTTCGCATAGACACCCTTTTGCACGACCTTGCCGCCCAGAAGTTCTCCGTACACGCAGGTGATATAGCGATCCTCCGGCTGTAAATACGCCTCTATCGCCTTCGAATACTCCTTCGAGGCGAGGTTGATGATGACAGCGCTCTCATCCCGCACGGCGCGGTACAGCTTATCTCCCCAGAAGGCATAGAGGTTCTTGTGACCTGCGACGGCGGCCTTCGCCTGCAATTCGAGGCGATAGGGCGTGACCGCGTCCATGGGGCGCAGCACGCCGTAAAAGCCCGACAAAATGCAAAGCTTCTCCTCCACATAGCGGAGCGCCTTCTCCTCGAAGACGGCCGGCGCCATGTACTGATACTGGATGCCCTCGTAGGCTAAGATGGCGGGCGTGCCGCCCTCACGCAGGTTCATCGCCGAAAAGCGCGCGGCGTTCTCCGCCGCGATTTTATCGTTGCAGCCCCAGAGCGCCTTCTGCTCCGCATAGGGGAGACTCTGAATCCAGAATTTCAAGCTCTCCGCTTCTTCGAGGTACTGCGGCAGTTGCTCCGCCGCAAGGCTGTCCGTATTTACCCGCATCTTCTTTGCGGGGGAGATAATCAGTTTCACGCGAGCTCTCCGAGCATCTTTGCCGGGTTCTCCGCGGCCTTCACCTTATCATCCGCCTTCACAATGATGCCCGCTTCGTCAATCAGATAAGTCGTGCGGACCACGCCCATAGAGACCTTGCCGTAGAGCTTCTTTTCCTTCCAGACATCGTAACTCTGAATAACTTCCTTCTCCGGGTCCGCAAGGAGGGTAAAGGGCAGGCCGTACTTCTCCTCAAACTTCTTGTGCGAAGCCACCGAGTCCTTGCTGACGCCGAGCACCACCGCGCCGCGCTCACGGAACTGCGGGTAAAGCTCCGCAAAGCCGCAGGCCTGCTTCGTGCAGCCCGGCGTCATATCCTTCGGGTAAAAATAGAGGATTACCTTCTGTCCCCTGTAATCCGAGAGCTTGCGCAGCTCTCCGTTCTGATCCGGCAACGTAAAATCAGGTGCCTTCGTTCCGACTGCTAACATGGTTTTCTCCTTTCTTCAACCAACACTTGTTTTGCTTAAGCCTTGCGAAAGTCAGCCATTTATTATGTGTTTCGGGTGTCGTTCCGATATTCGTCCTTAACCTGTGCCACTCGCCTCAATTCTTCAACCTCTCCGTAGCCCACATTTCTTCGCAATCCTTCCTTCACAATTGTTTCTACGTAAGTACGATTAAACCAAAAACATTGTTTTGTCATGGCTCTTCCATCCGGAAGGGGATAGGTATCCGCAGCGTTACGGGCATGGGGACGAACATGCATGACACGATTGTCCTTCTGTTTGGGTAAATTATTCCTGATAACTCTTCCGTCGGAGATTAACTGCACACCTTGTCGTATGATTTCCGCCGTCTTTTCCCAAACTTTTCTTACCTCTTCCAAGTCTTCTGCCGGTATATTCCAGAATATCACACGTTCAAAAACACTGTCGCCCGCCTGATTCTCTTGAAAAATCACAAACATGAACTTTGTAGGTTCCAGATAATCTCTCAACTCTGAATCTTCCCAAGTTTCTTGGACAATCTCCGTGAACTTAAACGTAGGAAAAGACATACTCTCTCGAATGCTGCCATCCTTCTGTATCCTTATCGTTTTGGGTACGATGCTTGCATTTAAGAACTCATCCGTATAAGCAATCTTTCCTTTGACTCCAAGCATCTTCGCCAAAAGAACTTCATTGATGTTTTTCGCTGTCGATGTCAATTGAAAGAGGCTTTTCAGTTCATCCTGCGTTTTTCCATAATAACTTTGAAGTCTGGAAAGTATCGCTCCTTCAAAACCGAATTGCTGTATTTCGCGCCAATCCTTGATAATGTGCTCATCTTCAGCATTCCCAAACACATAACTGTTCAAAATTCTGGTCATGTAAGATGACTTTAAGGAATAAGCACGCTGCTTCGCCGGTATGGGACTACAAGGTTGCGGACGCATGCTTGAGGCATTGGCGCCCTTGGTGCACGCTGCCAAGTACAGGGTATCGCCCTCCGTGAGCAGATGTGCTTTCCCCGCCCGTACTTTGTCGATAATCTTGCGCCAATCCTCTTCAATAATGACAAGATCTTCCGTTGGAAAGCTGAACAAGATAGCGCGATCGATTGTGATATCAGCCTTCGGTCTGCCTTTCTGATACTCATAGGAAAGAATAAGCATGGTTTCACACTTATTCCAAAAGTCACTGGTGCGGAAAGTTCTTTGATATTCCTTCATGTAATCGATAATATTACAAACCAATCGTTCTTTCGCACGAATATTTCTGCCATCCGCCGCACTCTTTTTCGAGACAATGTACGGCGTCGCCTTTAACTCAACTCGCGCTTCCGGAAAATCAGGCTCGGACTTGCTGTTCGGCTGATAACCGAACCAACTCTCTTCGATTACCGTGCCGACAGCACCCTTCCCGGTCGATAATCGTCCTGTTTTATCAACCTCGCCCAGCGGAATCCCAATCAGTTCCTGCGCTTTTTTCAGCACTTCTTCTTTTGTTTGATACGGTGTTCCTTCCATATCGCGCTTCCTCTCAGAGACAATTACTCAGCTTCTATAATGGTATCCAAGACTTTTCCCATTCGTGAAATCATCGGAACAACCAATGCATTCCCCATACAGAAAAAACGCATTCTCTGCGGCATACCGGTCGCTGTCCAATCATCCTGAAATCCCTGCAGACGCTCTGCCTCAACCGGCGTCAATGTTCTGATTCTTCCCGTACCGGGATCTGCTACAACATGTGTGCTTCGGTTCAAGGTGGATTCGCTTGTCAACATAGTTCTTCCCGGTCTGTCCCAGACATCCGGAAATGCTATCGGTCCCTCTGAAAACACGTATTCATGGCCACTCGCCGAAGTCCGGGCAATTTTCTTTGCCCCTTTTAGATAAACCCATTTTTCCATGCGATCACTGGTAATATAGAACTTTTCATCAACATCCGACTGCAGAATATCTTTAAGCAGTACCGGCGTCTCCTCGCAGACCTCGACATCTGCAGTATAAATCTGCCCTTGGGTCATGTAACCGGCTTGACGAAAATCGAAGGCAAATTTATCCGATACCTCAACAATATCTGTCGGAAGCTGTGTTTCCTTCGGCTTACCGACTTCAAGAATCGGAAATGCTCTCGGCATTAATCCCTCTGCGGAGAGTACTTGTTCCGGATTAACCGCTGCCATCCGATTTCCGTAACGAGTGTCATTGCGGTAGGCAAAGATAAATGTTCTCCGTCTTCGCTGTGCCGCACCGTAGGTAGCCGCATTGATAACACGCCACTCAGCAGAATACCCCAATTCTGCGAAACATGCGAGAATAACACCGAAATCTCTGCCCCGCTGCTTCGCGGGGGATTTCAATAAACGATCTACATTCTCGAAAATACAAAAAGGCGGTCGCTTTGCAATCAAAACATCACGAATTTGCCACCAAAGCACTCCTTTTTTTCCTTCGATTCCCTGCGAAGAGGCAAGTGTATGCGCCACACTGTAGTCTTGACACGGAAATCCTCCCACCAACAATGTATGTTCCGGAATCGCTTCTTTTTGAACGACAGCAATGTCATCACCGGTATGGTATTCCCCGTTCTTGTCTTTGCAGTCACCGAAATGCTTTACATAGCAATCATGTGCCCACTGTGTTCTTGCTCCGGGCTCCCACTGGGAAAACCACACCGTCTTCCACCCCGACTCTAACCGCTCCAAACCAAGTCGAAAGCCACCGACTCCGGCAAATAATTCGCACATTGTTTTATCCATAAAACCTCCGCAGCGCTGTTCTACTCGCTCAAATAATCACTGCATGTAAATTTAAACTTTAACATAATTTCCTCGAGGCCTCAATACGCATCGAACAAACGGTCTAAAAAAAGAGGCAGCCCGAGGGCTGCCTCTTCCTTTTCCTTGCTTTCCTTTATCCCATCCTCTTACGGCGTCACCGTCAAAACTTCCCGGAAGAGCGGCGCGTCAATCGGATGTTCGCGGTCTATCACGCGGAGGGTAAACTCAATCTCTTTGACCTCGGTAATTTGGCTCTCCTCGAGTCTTCGCTTACTCCAGCGGAGTTCCGCAAAGCCGCTCTCTCCGGGCTTTAAGTCCCCGGTCATAGAGGTATCCACCATGTAGTCGTTGATGGAAATCTTCTCCGCCTCATAGCGCAAATCCTTATCGCTCTTGTTCTCGATAAAGAGGGTCAGCACATAGCGGCCTCTGTCATCGAAGGCGCCGCCGAGCTGCGTCACACGGAAATTTTCGTTCTCCGTGAGTACCTTTTCATCCTTGCCGACCTTCCGCTCAAACTTCACACCGCTGTTCTCCCCGTAGGGGTAGATGGAAAAGCTCTCGACTTCCTTTGGATGCGCGGCGGAGTAACCGCGCTCGCCGACGGAAAAGCTGAGTTCAAGCTCTCCGAAATCCCGCATGTCATAGTATTCGGAATAGGGCAAATCGATGGTCTCCTTGGATTTCTTGCCGGCCGCAACATCGCAGCCGATGAAGGAATCAAGCCGTATGCCGTCGCCGCTCAGCGAGTCCAAGGAGAAGTTAAACTCCTTGTCCTGACTCTTATTCTCAAAGGTCAGCTGAATCGAGTAGAAGCCGTCCTCATCGACCTCTATGCCGTCCACCCGAATTGCGTAATCTTCCTTATCCACCGCGGTATAGGGCGCAACTTTCGGAACTCTCTTCGCTTCGCTCTCCGTTTTCGAGCCGCCCCCCTGTCCGCCCTGTTTGTTTCCGCAGGCCGCCATGGAAAGTGCCAAGATGCATGCCAGTGCAAGTACCGTGCGTTTCTTCATCTGTCTGTCTCCTCCGTTTTGCAAGGCTTCCTCTCTTCTTCGAAAAAGCATAGCATGCCGCAAAATACTTTACAATATCCGCGCTGCAATTCTGTATTTTCCGAGCACTTTGCCCAACCCCCGTCTTTATTTCAAACGAAAAAGGCAGCCCCATCGGACTGCCTTTTTTCGTTCGGATATCATCCGCCTGTTCACGGCGTGACGGTATAGGTCTTATCGAGGAGCGGTCCACCCGCAAGATTGTCGACATCCTGCACCCGCAGGTTGAACTGCAGTTCCTTAATCTCCGCCTCCGGTATCGTGAGATCCTGATAGGTGATAAAGCCGAACATGGACTGCCCCGGACCTACATCAAAGTAGCGCGTTGTGCTACGCGTCTCTCCGTTCACGCTGCCCTTATCGCTGTTGATATAGAAGCGCTTGTTTGTCTTGTTCCGAAGATAGAAAAACACATTCTCATCTCCGAATTGGTCCTGCTTGCATTCTGTCACGACTGCTTCAAAAATCTCATTGTCATCGAGCGGCTTAACGCTGTCATTCGGCGCAAAGACATAGTTCACTTCCCGGTTCTCGCCGTAGGGGTAAATGTGAAACACATCGGTCTCACCCTTCTGATTCTTCGCATTACTGTCAAAAATCGCAAAGCGGAAGGTTAAATCGCCGAAACTCTTAAGGCTATACGTGCTGTTATTTTGGAAGATCAGATTGACCTGCTTTTCCTGTCCGGGCTCTACGGTCTCGCTGATTCCGCTCGTTGTGAGCACAATGCCGTCGCCCTCCAAGCTTTTTAGCACAAAGACATAGCTTTTGTCTGCACTCTTATTCTGCAAGCTGAGCTGCAGGTATTCCTGGTCCTCGCCGACGTTTCCGTAGTTGACGACTTTGACGCCGTAGTCTTCCTTGTCCACGGCCTGAAACGGAGTAATGCGGAATTCGGCTTTCACCTGCTTCTCGGTTCCGGCCCCGCTCTCTGCGGTTTCTGTCATCTCAGTTGTCTCTGCGCTCTCTTTGGCCGCTTTCTTGCCGCCGCAAGCCGTCAGGGAAAGTGCCAAAATACATGCCAGTGCAAGTGCCGTGCGTCTCTTCATCCCTCAGTCTCCTCCGTTTTGCGATGCCTGTCACTTTACCGAAAAAGCATAGCACGCGGGGTCTGACTTTACAATACAGCCATCACGCGTCTCCCGATACAAAAAGGCAGCCCCTCGGGACTGCCTTTCGATTTACGGTTCCACCGTATAGGTTTTTTCGAGCGCCGGGTGCTCGGACATCACGAAGGTATTCCCCTCGTCCACAAAGAGGTTGAAACTCAAATTCTGAATCTCCTCGACCTTCGTGTCCTCAACATAGGAATGATTCCAGAAAATCGGGATGAACGCAGCCTGTCCCGCCCCCACAACATGGAAATTATTCATTTCAATCGGGATGCCGTTGACTGCGCCGCCCTGAATATACAGGGTAATCAGCTTATCGGAGCGGTTCTCGAGATAGAGGTTCAAGACGTAATTGCCGTACTTGTCCTTCGTGACACCGGTGTTTGTCGCCTTGAAGTACGCGTTCTCATCGAGGAGCTTATCGCCCTCCTTCTCCTTCCAAGTGTAATGAACCTTGCTGTTTTCTCCGTTCGGGTAGATGTGGAACACCTCATCCTTTTCCGGCGTATAGACCGAGAGCTTCGAATCCTGAACCAGGAAGCGGAACTCGAGGTCACCGAAATCCTGAAGTTTATAGTCCGGGTTCGTCCGGACCGGGATCTGCACCGGAACCTCCTGCCCCGGCTCCGCTACCTTGTTGACAGAGCCGTAGAGGCGTATGCCGTCTCCGGTGAAGGAATCCAAGACGAAGCGATACGATACCGTCTCGCTTTTATTTTGCAGCGTGAGGGAAATAAACCCATTGTCGTTCGGGTCCGTCATATACCCGTCGACGCGGATGCCGTAATCCTGCTTATCGACCGCCTGGAAGGGCTGAATGGTAAACGGCTTTTCCGCCTCGCCACTCGCTTCGCTTTTCGCTGCCGCCTCACTGCTCGCTGCAACTGTCTCCGTCTGTTTCTCGGCCTTTCCGCCGCCGCAGGCGGCCAAGGGAATCATAAGACTCAGTGCCAAGGTCCAAGTCAACAGTTTCTTCATACATGCCTCCTATTCATTAACGCTGTCTCAATGAACGATGCTACCGAAGCCGCTATCTGTTCTGTGACGTCGCTTGCCTCACTGCCTCAGTCTTTCCCGAAGACCTGTTCCTTGAGTCTTCTTCCGGTCGGCGTTGTCGCAAGGCCACCGCCCGCGGTCTCCTTGAGTCCCTCGTGCATCTGGTCTCCCACTTCCTTCATCGCAAGGATGCACTCGTCCGCCGGAATCTTTAAGCCGATGTCGGCGAGCGCCATGTCGGCGCAGGCGTAGGCCAGAATCACACCTGCCGCGTTTCGCTTGATGCAGGGTATCTCAACCAGGCCCGCAACCGGATCGCAGACCAGACCCAGTTCATTCACAATGACCATGCCGAGCGCATCCGCACACTGCGTGGGCGTACCGCCCATGAGTTCCACCAGCGCAGCCGCCGCCATGCCGGCCGCGGAGCCGCACTCCGCCTGACATCCGCCCTGGGCACCCGCAATGCAGGCATTAGTCGCAATGACCATGCCGAAGGCTCCCGCCGTAAAGATGGACATGACGACATCGCGCTTCGGAAAGTTTCTGTCCTCGTACATGGGTACCAGACAACCGGGCAAAATGCCGCAGCTGCCGGCGGTCGGGGTCGCGACAATGCGTCCCATGGCCGCGTTACAGTTGCTCACCGCAAGCGCGCGCGCCATGGCCTTGGTCATGAGGCTGCCCGTTAAGCCGCCCTTAGTTTCGGCGTACTGCTTCATGCGGTAGCCCTCTTCGCCGGTTAAGCCCGAGCGAGATATGCGCCCCGGCTGCTGTCCCCAGTCCGCCGCCTCTATCATCACGTCAAAGTCTTTTTCAAGTTCACGGTACAGATCTTCCTCGCTGATGCCGAGCTGCGCCGCCTGATCCTTCAGACAGAGCTCACTGATTTTAATCCCCGCTTTCTCTGCCGCTTCTACGATTTCCTGAATTGAATTGTATTGAATCATCGCATCCCCCGTCAGCCCAGCGCCCGGATTAAGACCGTGCGCTCCACATTTTTGATTTTGTTCAGATCTTCAATCATGCCCTCCGGCGGTGCCTGGTCGAGTTCCAGCATCATCATGGCCTCGCCGCCCTTCTCCTTGCGACTCAAACGGAAGTTTCCGATGTTCAGATCCGCATACTTCTCATACATGAGCTGGGTCACCGCCGCTATGACGCCCGGGCGGTCGTGATGCAGGATGAGCAGGGTGTTGTTATCGCCGGTGAAGTTCACCTCCATGCCGTCGATGTTGGTAATCTGAATGTTGCCGCCGCCTATGCTCGCGCCCTCCACCATGCCTTGTTTGCCGTTGTCGCACTCATAGTAAATGCGCGCCGTGTTCGGGTGGGCACCCGAAATATCCTCGGGCACAAATTCATAGGAGAGTCCGCGCTCCGCCGCGATGCGCATGGAATCACGGAGTTCCTCCGACCAGCTGTAGTAGCCGAGTATCCCGGCGAGGATGGCATTGTCCGTGCCGTGCCCCCGGTAGGTGCGCGCAAAGGAACCGGAGAGCTGAATGCGTGCGCGAATGATGCGCGCATCCCCGGCAAGTTTATTTGCGACCCGCCCGATTCGGCAGGCGCCCGCCGTGTGCGAGCTGGAAGGACCTATCATCACAGGACCGATAATATTAAAAATATTCATGTGTTTACTCCCTGCGGCATCTGTTCTTTGTTCATTCTGCCGCCGCTTCCAGTGTACCACAGAGCGTCTTATTTTTCCGCATAAGAAAAAAGCAGCTCCGGTTTCCCGGAGCCGCTTCTCAAATTTTGTTGAAACTCAAGCCTTCTTGACAGAGACAATCGTGCCGTCGAACGGATCGACCTCGGAAAGGGTGCCCGTGTAGGTAACGGTGACCTTGTCGCCTGCCTTGACATCGGAAAGTCCTTCCGGAGCCTTGCCCTGCTCAAAGCTGAACATATAGGAAGTTCCCTTCTCATCGGTAACGGTGAAGGAGAAGTCCTTGACCTCGTCAAGCGTACCGACCAGGGTGCCTTCCTTTGCATCCATAGCCTTCTCGTCCTTCTTGGACTCCTCAGCCTTGGTCTCGCCCTTCATGGACTCGTCCTTCTTGGTCTCGTCCTTCTTGGACTCGCCTGCCTTGGTCTCTACCGAAGACTCCTGCTTCGCGGTGGTCTCCTCAGCCTTCTTATCGCCGCAAGCGGTGAATGCCAGTGCTGCCGCAGCAGCCGTTGCCAGTACAAGTGCGCGAACCATATTCTTTCTCATCGTTTTATCCTCCTTAAGTTATGCCTGCGGAAGATTCCGCCTGCAATGAAGACAAGTATAGCCACTTATGATGAGAAAACAAGCGTTTTTTGTGATTCTTAAAAATGTTTATGCTTTTTTTAGCTTTTTCCGCAGCCTTGTATACAAGCATTCAAGCATTCCGGGCGGCGGGAATGC
>ERZ1036416.373-NODE-373-length-15197-cov-5.862039_pt1 | contig 15197 bp, 13 predicted proteins | sample MGYA00514219_ERZ1036416 | MGnify/ENA primary metagenome ERZ1036416 (study PRJEB33795, sample SAMN09464945) | human gut metagenome | host: Homo sapiens | place: USA: Stanford, California | collected 2016-11 | study: EMG produced TPA metagenomics assembly of the...
AATGATGCACAGAAACGGCAAAAAAACGCCGTTGATTGTGGTGAAAAGTTTATTTTTCATCGCGTCGCGCCGCACAACTCGGGATTTTCGAAAAAACAGCGAAAACACCCCGCGGAATACATCATGGCTGAACCGTTACGCCAAATAATCGTCTGTCCCCTTGATTTACTTGACTTATAAGGTGCATAATGATATAAATGAGACGATGATTATGTTTGTGAGGCCGCCGCTGATATTTGACGGGCTGATAAAATTCAAGAATAGAAAAGACTGATTTACTGGAGGAAAGAGATGCTGTACGAAGAAAAAATCATTGAGACGATCCCGGTTGGCCCCCTTGGGCTGATTCCGCTCAAAGGATGTGCGGAGCTTGGAAAAAAGGTGGATGATTACCTGGTATCATGGAGAAGGGAGCGGGAGAGCGAGCATAAAGCTACGATCGCATTTTCCGGTTATCAGAGGGATACTTATATAATCGGAGCCGGTACGCCGAGATTTGGTTCAGGAGAAGGAAAAGGATGGATTTCCGCTTCCGTTCGCGGTGATGATGTGTATCTGCTGGTAGATATCTGTAACTACAGTCTCACCTATTCCCTGTGCGGAATGGTAAACCATATGTCACCCGATGACCATTTCCAGGATTTAAAGAGAATTATCGCCGCCGTCGGAGGCAAGGCCAGGAGAGTCAATGTTATTATGCCGTTCCTCTATGAGAGCCGCCAGCATAAGAGATCGGGACGGGAGTCTTTAGACTGTGCCCTGGCTCTGGAAGAGCTGGTAAGCATGGGAGTAGAGAATATCATCACCTTTGATGCTCATGATCCGCGTGTTCAGAACGCAATCCCGTTAAAAGGATTTGAAACCGTACAGCCGATTTATCAGTTTATCAAACATCTCTTAAAGCATGAGAAAGAGCTTGAGATTGACAGTGATCATATGATGGTTATCAGCCCGGATGAGGGCGGTATGTCCCGCGCCGTCTTTTTTGCCAATGTGCTGGGACTTGATATGGGCATGTTCTACAAACGCCGCGACTATACGAAGATTGTAGGCGGACGCAATCCAATTGTGGCCCATGAGTTCCTGGGCGCCAGCGTGGAGGGCAAGGATGTCATTATCGTCGATGATATGATTTCTTCCGGTGAGAGTATGCTTGATGTGGCAAAGGAACTGAAGAACAGAAAGGCGAGAAAGGTATTTATCTGCTCTACGTTCGGCCTCTTTACCAATGGGCTTCAGAAGTTTGACGAATATTACGGCAATGGCCTGATTGACCGGATTCTGACTACGAACCTGATCTATCAGACGCCGGAGCTGCTTTCAAGGCCGTATTATATCGATGTAGATATGAGTAAATATATAGCGTTGATTATTGACAATCTGAACCATGATGCATCTCTCAGCGAGCTTTTAAACCCTACGGGACGCATTAACAGGCTGCTGGAGAAGTACAGGGCCGGTATCAGGGAATAAGATAGAAACAGGGCGGAAAGCTTCCTTTTTATGAGGACTTTCCTGCCCTGATTTTATTGATGACGGTGACCCGTGCGCGGAGCGTGCAGGTTATCGTTGAACGGGGGTAAAGATGAAAGAAGAATTTATCAATAACAGGCCGGTCTCCATGAAGGCCGCAGTATACCACGGTATTGGCGATGTACGCCTGGAAGAGCGGCCGGTACCTGTTATCCGGGATCCGAAGGATGCCATTGTCAGGGTAGTTCGTTCCACGATCTGCACCAGTGATCTCCATATCAGGAATGGGGCGGTGCCGAGAGCCGTACCCGGAATTATACTGGGCCACGAATTTGTGGGAGAGGTGGTTGAGACAGGTTCTGAGGTGGTTAAACTGAGTGCAGGCATGCGTGTGGCGGCCAACTGCGAGACATTCTGCGGAACCTGCTTTTATTGTAAAAGAGGGTTTGTCAACAACTGTGAACACGGCGGATGGGAACTGGGATGCAGGATAGACGGCTGCCAGGCCGAATACGTCCGTGTCCCCTATGCGGATATGGGGCTTACTCCGATTCCGGCCTCCGTAACCTATGAACAGGCGCTATTTACCGGGGATATTCTTTCCAGCGGCTTTTGGGGCGCTGAGATTGCCAATATAAATCAGGGTGACTGTGTCGCTGTCATAGGCGCGGGTCCGGTCGGGCTGTGCGCGGCCGAGTCGGCCAAATATCTGGGAGCTGGAACGGTTGTTATAATTGACCGCGATGAATTCCGTCTCAGGCTGGCAGAGAAGAACAGGCTGGCAGATGTTACGGTCCAGAACGGCGTGCAGGATGCGGAGAATATGGTCCGGGAATTGACGGAGGGAAGGGGCGCAGACGCAGTAATCGAGGCAGCAGGAGGAAAGGATACATTTGAACTGGCCTGGAAGCTTGCAAGGCCGAATGCAGTCGTTTCGATAGTCGCTATGTATGAGGAGGCTCAGATACTGCCGCTGCCGTCCATGTATGGCAAAAATCTGATATTCAAGACAGGGGGAGTCGATGCGGCAAGCTGTCCCAGACTTCTGTCACTGATAGAAAAAGGAGAGCTCAGGACGGATTTCCTGATCACGCACCGTTCTCCGCTTTCTCAGATTATGGAGGGCTACCGTGTATTTGGGGCGAAGGAAGATAATTGCGTGAAATGGGTGATTACAGCGGATGAATAGAAGGAAAGCAAGGCGCTCTTTAATCAGGGCCCCTTGCTTTTTGATTTTTACAATCTGCCAATTTTCTCATGGAATCTTGGACAACGTGCCCTTGCCGTTTTCAATGGATTGACCACTTGACTGATTTGAGTATCGCAGGCGGCGCTGAACAGCCGGTAAGCATCTTGAAAATTAAGCTCTAGTTTCTGCATCAGATAGTTAATTCCATCTTTGACCGCGATTTTCACGCATTCATCCAGTGTTTCTGCTGAAGCTAGAAAGTAGATAGCCTCATTGGTCTCTATGACGGGGCGTTCTATTTTGCAGTCTTTGCGCAGTGTGACTCTGACTAATCCACGTCCCGGGGTTTCAATGGCAGTTCCGCTGACTTCTCCGTCACCCATGCAGGCATGAAAATCACCAATACAGAGATTTGCTCCATCATTAAATACAGGAAGATATAGCTTTGACCCAACTGTTACCTTTGTGGTATCCAGATTACCGCCGAAATCTCCGGGATAGACGCAGCGCAGATCCAAGCCCGGCGGAGGGGCTACGGCACAGACGCCTGCCATGGGGGTCAAAGGCAGATGAATTTCATCGGAGAAGATTGCGTAGCCATCACGGATTGGAATGATTTTGCTATCCGGCTGTGTGATCATTTCACCGAGTAACCCCAATCCCATACTGGAGGGCATAACTCCCTGTGGGCCAAATTCAAAGTCAAGAAATTCAATGCAAAGCACGTCTCCGGGTTTGGCATCTTTAACCAGAATGGGGCCTGTGGACCAGTTGATTTTAGTGGTGTCTAATTCCGGTCGTTTTACTGACGCGTCTGTGATCTGCCCACGATAAGCATCCTCAACTTCAATCCAGAATATTTCTCCGCTTTCAATCTGACATTTAGGTGGATGGGCTGCATTAAATGTAAATACTGCATTTTCTTTGGAAATCACTCTCATTTGTAAGGCCTCCTGTCTTTGTTGTTTTGAGTCCAGCAATAAACCAATTTCATACCTTGTAACAGTTCAGACAGCATGAACTGTTACCATCCCCTACCAGCCTGTCGGCAGCATCCCAAACATGCTCAATAGCTTATATCCGGTAGAAAAGATGAAGACTATGATAATCAGCCCTTGTACCCATTTGGCAGCGTACCAGCCGCATGTCCAGGGAGGTTGGTTATCCCCAGTCTTTCGGGCTTTGTTGAGCATAAAAATAGGAAGAACCGACATGATGATACCGCCAAATGCACCGGCCATGGAGATGGCGTCTACAAATCCTACCAGACCGCTGAAGGCTAGGGCCAGAGGAACTCCAGCCACGACCAGCATGGCTAATGTTCTGGTCTTTCGGTCATCCTCATCCTTGAACTTGAAAATATCCACCACGTTGTTTAGCATGGAACTGCAGTGTGTCCAGTAGGAGGTCAGCATAGCTGTCAAAGCAAACAAATTTGCCACAATGGCTGCGACAGGACCAAGAGCGTTGCCCCAGGCAATAGTTGCAACTTGGGTAACATTTTCTGCTCCTGTAATGGCCAGAACAGACAATGGGACTAAGCACAGGAATACAGTTACCACAATTTTGGCAGAAATGATTACCTTCGGAATCATTTCTGGGGTGTGGCGCAGGCCGCGTACAATATCGGGAACGGCATATTGAGTAATGTGGCAGAAGATTGCCATGTTCAGCAGAGGCAGTGCGAAGCTCCAGTTAGCATACATGGCCCGGCTTACATCGGTATTTTTATTAATGAATGTAGCAATTACGAGTCCGGCCAAAAGAATAATCATGGAAGTACTAATAACCTTCTGAGATACGCCGGTAGTTTTTAGTCCCAGGAAAACTACGATGATGGCGGGAATGGAAAAGATCAGGCCGCCGGCCGTCTCAGAACAGCCCAGGAAACTGGCTATGATGGCACCGCTGCCGGTGGTATAGGCAACCATGCAGCCTAATGAGTTGCAGCATACACCAATAAAAATTAAAACCGACCCTGTGTTTCCTAAGTAGCGTTCCGCCAAACCGGGGAGCTGTAGTATCTTTTTCGTGCGCAGGGCAACCTCAGCCACATAGAGCATGGAGGCTGTGACCAGGACACCGCCTATGACCAGCCACATAGCCAAAATAGGCCAGCCGCCAAACCGTGCGGAATAGGCCAAGCTCAGAATTCCGGATCCAATGTTGACTCCGATAATCATAAAGGCAGCCTCATATGGGGTGAGTTTTTTTACCTTTAAAGCGCCTTCTTCTGTTTCGAACGTTGCAGTTTTGACTTCTTCAGACATAACTTTTCTCCTCTCTCTGGTAGCTTGTTTATGGGAATCAACCTGTTTCGCTATAATAAGGAAGCTGTTCGTCAAACCCGGTTTTGCCGCGCTTAAACCATCCAATCATACGTTTAATTGTATCAGAGGCCTTAGCCGCAGCCGCCAGGTCGGAGTTGAATGCTTGGTGAGGCTGTACATATATATTAGCTGTCCTGTTCTCAGCCATCTCCAGCAGTCTTTTGGCGGCAAGCAGGTTTTCATCACTGTATGCCTTGTGGTTCCTCAGTGACTGGGAAAAATCATTTTCCGCAGTAAATACGTCTAATCCGATACCACCAATCAGACCCTCCTGGTATAAATGTAAAAGACCGGCTTCCGGTGCAATTTCTCCCCGCGTAACATTAATGAATATAAGACCTTTCTTACATTGCCGAAGAATTTTTTCGGAAAAGTAATTTTCATTATAGAAGATACTATCAGGAAGTCTGGTAAGATTCATTGCATTTATAATAATGTCACTGTTCTTAATTGCTTTCTCCTTCGAGACAAAATTTATGCTGTTGCCATAAATCCCTTTTAGTTCGTTTTCGCGAATATCAACTGCTTGAACACTGAGCCCGTTTGCCTCAATCAAATCGTAGGTCCGCTTCCCTATTTTGCCAATGCCAAAGATGGTGGCGATTCTGTCGGAAGTTAGTTCCATGAAAGAGGCAGTCATATTTCGCTCAAAGGTAGCAGCATTTACCGTATACTGATTGAGTAGTCCTGCTGCCGCATACATGAATTTAACAGCAGTTTGGGCAACGGAATTTACACAATAATTTCTCAAAGAAGTAATATTAGCCACATTGCAAAGTGCTTCGAGATGGTCGTATCCTGCACTCCTTGTGATTATGTTTTTTTTCTTTCCTGACAGATAAGAAGCCGGCAGGACAGAATGCGTTTTGATACTGATAATCTCAGGCAATTCCTCATCTGGGTTTTGTTTTAGAAATTCCTGTAAAGTCTGAGGTATTACAAGATACCTTAGGTCCTTTGGAATCAAATTGCACTCCTGTGCGGCTTTTGTCTCATCTACCAGATGCTTCGCTTCCTCTCCCAGGGCCTCAAAATGAATAATGTCATAATTTTTGCTCATAGTAACACACCCTTTCTTGCTAAGCCTGTATGGCATCGTGGAGTAAAGTTTTTGCGCATCAACTTTATGATCTATTTATAGCATCTTTTATCTGTAAATACCTGCATTTGATTGGAATAAACTTGATGTATCTTGCGGTTGAATGACAAAGCATAAATCCTACAATATTATAGAAAAAATAGACCGTATAATTATATAAAACAGAAAAAAATATGATTAACTAAACTTTTTGGTAAAATAACCATATAATAATTGAATTTATGGGATATTTTTATGAGCAAATACCGTGAAAAAACCGCACAAAAATGCAAGAAAAAGAATAAAATTGCCAGAATATTGATTTATCTTGTTCAGAAAGGAAACAACCCTTGTAAGAAACAGGTGAAAAAGATAGACTGAGAGTAGACTATGGATACAGGAGGGACATGAACTGGAAAAATAATCCAGTACCATTGAAAAGAGGATTTATAGTAAAATTATAGATGTAAAGATAAACGTGGTTACATGAGCGACATCTGTCCACCAAGGAGAGAGGAAAAGTTTCGGAGAGGGGAAGACTAGGGGATGATCCAATGCCATTATGAGATTCATATCAGCAAGAATGACACCTACTCCATGGATCGTCCCCATTTTCATGAGGACATTGAGATTGTGCTGTGTATCGCTGGGGAAGGCGTATTTTTTCTTGAACCGGAGGTGTTTCCCCTGTACAGGGGACAGCTTTTTTTGATCGATTCATCGATTCTCCACCGGAGTGTTGCCAACGAAGAGTACCGCTGTATGGTTTTTCATATTTCATCAGAAATGCTGCACGAATTTTCCTCCCTTCAGAGTAATTTCCAGGCGAGAAGCAAGCGCTCCGGCCTGGTCGCGACGCTGACGGAGGAGGCCACAAAATATCTGGAAAGTCTGTATGGCAAGCTTGCCGAGGATTTCGGAAATGAGTTTGGCGGGGATATCAGACAGACGATCACATTGCTGACCTTTTTGCTGACCTGTTTTTCGCATTTCAATGAGGCCGAGGACGGGGAGGTACATACAAATCCTAGTCTCGATAAGGTGGCGCCGATCCTTACCTATATACAGGAACATCTGGGGGAGGCCATGACGACCCAGTCTATTGCCGATGCATTTTATATGAGTAAATACCACCTGTGCCATATTTTTAAAGAAGGCACCGGGTTCAGCCTGATGGATTATGTCATCAACTGCCGGATTTTGAAAGCCAGGTCTTTGCTTCGAAACGGGATGCGGGTCCAGGAGGTTGGAGAAAATGTAGGTTTCCGGAATAATGAACACTTCATCCGAACCTTTAAAAAGCTGACGGGAACACCGCCGAAGCGGTACGCGATGATGTACAAGGACAGTGACCAGAATGCCCAGAGAGAGCTTGTGGTGGTGGAAGGCAAGGATGGGAAAATTATAGAGGGAATAAAGGCTTAGCTTGGCCTGTCGAATAGCCCCCGCCGCACTGTATGCCTGTCCCGGGATTTTATGTAAAAACCATCACGGAATAATGGCTGTGAAGGCAGAATATTTATCTTATTCCGCTCCACGGGTAACAGTTCCGACAGCATGGACTGTTACGGCATCCGGCTTACGATAACCTGCCCGCTCCGCGCACAGGCCACCGCCTTCAATGAAAACCGCTGCGCGATGAGCCGGATGCTTGCAGCCGCTGCCTTTTCGCACGGTCCGCGCAGCAAATGCGCAGACCTGTCTGAAATGTTACCTTCACAGACCATTTGACGGCTATTTCAACTCTGAACTTTTGCAGTTCGCTTACTTTTTATTAGTTTGTGTCTGCTGATTCTTCTTCTGGATATCCAGCAGCTGGATAATCAGATTCTCCACAACATTCTTATAATCATTATCTAAAAGTTCGAAATTCGCAAATATATCCGCAACGTAGTCTTCATGGCAGCAGGAAATATCTGTCTTATCTTCCTCGCTGCCCACAGGGACAAAACCGGTTTCCAGAAGAAAATCACCGGAGGTTTTTAATATTTTTGCCAATTGCTTTATCTTCGCCACATCAGGCTGCCTTTTTCCCGTCTCGTAGCCGCAGTAAGTGCTGTTCGTGATCCCCATGGCATCGGCTACCTGCTGCTGTGTGTATCCGACGGAAATTCTCGCTTCTTTTAACCTTTCGGTAAAACTCATTACGACACCTCACCTTCGCCTGAATCATATCATATGGTTGGCGTATCGTCAACAAAATCCCCCCTGATATCTTGACATATTGGCGAATTGAGAATATAATGACACTGTGATTTGGCGATACGCCAAGAAAGGAGGAGTGCTACATATGTATCCCAATTTGTTGGGCCAAAAAGAATTTTTTCGTCTCACGGAACAGGACATGGGGGAAATTATAGGCGTCAGTCGCAGCGATTACAGCCGTAAGGTTTTGAACGGCAGTTTTTATCCGGGCGAGTGCCGGGCATATTGCAGATATTTTAATAAGCCCTTTGATTTCTTATTTGCCACGGAAGGAGAGATCAGCCACTTTTTGAACAAATCCTTTCGAAATCTGGTTCCGGCGCCCTATTCGGCGGGGCAGGAGATGATCTCCGGTTAAGGATTGACTGCCGTAACAATATAAGAAAGGGGGAGTTACCATATCTACAGAAATTAATCAGCTTTTGCAGAATTTCGAGATACCCGGGGTGGCCAGGGTACGCCAGTTTTTTAACAGGGAGGAGCTGGAGGAGCCGGAAGGGGAGCTTAAAAGACTATTAGAGGAAAAAAATCTTCCCATTAAAAAGGGATCGAGAATCGCGATAACCTGCGGCAGCCGCGGAATCGACGGATATGTGCCGCTGCTCAAGACAATTGTAGCTTTTGTGAAGGAAAAGGGAGGCATTCCTTTTCTGGTACCATCGATGGGGAGTCATGGAGGAGCGACGGCGAGAGGGCAGGAGCTGGTGCTGGAAAAGTACGGAATCACAGAGGAAACCATAGGCGCACCGGTTGTTTCCAATATGGAGGTGAACCAGATTGGCACCACGAGGCAGGGACTTGGCGTATATATTGACAAGAATGCCTGTGAGGCCGACGGGATCATACTGTTCAACCGGGTAAAACCCCATACCTCCTTTCGGGGACGTTATGAAAGTGGTCTTGTAAAGATGCTTGCCATAGGTCTTGCGAAACAGAAGGGGGCGGAAGCAACCCATTTTCTCCGGTATGAGAATATGGCGGAAAATATCATAGCCGTCGCTTCCGTTGCTTTGGAGCAGCTCAATGTAATCTGCGGTGTCTCTACCATCGAGAACGGTTATGGCCGACTTGCCAAGGTACATGTTTCCCGAAAAGAAGAGATTATGGCCGATGAACCTGATTATCTGCAGGATGCCTGGAATAAGATGGCCAGACTTGCACTTAATGAAATCGATGTGCTGATAGTGGGGGAGATTGGAAAGGAGATCAGCGGAACCGGGATGGATACCAACATTGTGGGCCGGTTCCATACGAATGCCGCGGGAGGCGGTCCCAGGACGATAAAGCTGGGCGTACTGAACATAACGGAAAAATCGGAGGGAAACGCCAACGGTATGGGATTAGCCGACTTTATCCCCAGGCATATGTATGAACAGATTGATTTCGGCAGCACCTACGTCAATACACTGACTTCCACGGAACCCAACAGCTCCCGGCTTCCGATGGTGGTGGAGAATGACAGGGCCGTATTTCAGGCATGTGTCAAGCTGTGCGGAAAAATAAAGAAGGAAGAGATCCGGATGGTTATCATCCCCGACACAAAGCATCTGGAAGAGATTTATATGTCAGGAGCCGCTATCGATGCTGCCTGCCGTCCGATTCGTGTGGAAAGCGGATTTATGGAGGTCCCTTTTGACAGAGACGGGAACCTGAAGCTGTTTGAAGGCAGCGATGATTCCGCCGTATAGAATGGATTTAATGAAATAAGGTTTTATAGTTAATGAGCCTGGTACATATTTGATGTGACTTTCTGTGAGGAGGTATGAGTTATATGGAATTGACTATGAGTTCTGCCATATGGCAGGTGATGGTTGACGCAGCGATTATGGGAACGCTGCTGCTGATTGGGGAATTTTTGCGGGCTAAGGTAAAATGTCTGCAGAAGGCATTGATCCCGCCGGCTGTTTTAGCCGGTGTCCTGGCTTTGTTACTGGGCCCGAAAAGTCCGTGGGAGGTATGCAGGATTCTCCCGCTGTCCAGTTCCTTTGGAACTTACGCCAGCGTTCTGATCGTGCTGGTTTTCGCTGCTACGCCCATTGGGGACAGGCCTAAGAAAGGGGCTATGTCCGGATCCAAGATCATGGGTATGTTTTTTAATATTTCCGGTATCGCCGTACTCCAGTACGGCATCGGCATGCTGGTAACGATCACGGTGCTGACAAAGCTGTATCCTGCTCTGAATGAAAATTTCGGCCTGATGATGGCCACCGGCTTCTATGGAGGCCACGGAACGGCTGCTGCAGTCGGGAAATCGCTGGCCGATCTTGGCGTGCCCGACATGACGGATTTGGGATATACCTGTGCAACCATCGGAATTGTGGGAGGAATTATCACAGGAATTTTAATTATCAACTGGGGAACACGCAAGGGATATACACATTATGTGGAAAATCCGAGTGAGCTTCCGATTGATATGAGAACCGGACTTGTACCGCCTGAGAACCAGAAGTCAACCTCCAAAGGGACCGTGGCTTCAATCTGCCTCGATCCGCTGGGATACCATCTCGGTATTGTTCTTTTTGCCTCGTGGCTTGGATATATGGCTTCCGCCTGGTTTGCAGGCTGGACACAGTCGGCTTTCAACTACAAAGTATCCATCCCGGAATTCTGTCTTTCCCTGTTTGCGGGATTGATTATCAATTCACTTTTGAACAAGAGCGGAGCATACAAGTATGTGGATCGCGGCTCCATTCAGCGCATTCAGGGAACGGCAACTGATTTTCTGATGATATCAGGCATCGGTTCCCTGAACCTGACCGTAGTTATGAATTATGCGGTTCCGTTGATTGTGATATGTGCTCTTGGATTTGCCGCCACATGGCTGTGGTTTCTCTGGATTGGCGGAAAATCATCGGAGGAAGACTGGTTTGAGCGCAACATGATGATGTGGGGACATGCCACCGGTGTTGCTGCCACAGGTGTATTGCTGCAGCGCGTTGTGGATCCGGATCTGAAGAGCCGGGGAATAGAAGACTCCGGTATCTCAGATATCTTTAACCGTCCCATTATCATAGGCCTGCAGGTTATCCCGCCGATTCTGATTACCACGATGGGGACAGCCGGTTCATGGATTGTCACGGTCGCTTGTTTTGCAATTGTAGCGGTTATGTGGATTGTGGCATGGATGACAAAGGGCTGGGTAGCCGGACGCAAACTGGAAAAATACAGATAATTAGTTATATTGAAGGTTATATTAAAGTTATTGAAGTAATTGCATAAAAAGGGCTGTGGGCACTGTGACATGTCGGTCACAGGTACCGCAGCCTTTTGTGTGTCACAGGAATCAGTCTGAAGGCTGAGGCCGGAGCCTGAGTCTGCATTCAGGAGGCCCCGGATTTTTGGCTTCTTATCTTATCTCATCTGTCCCCGTTTCAGGGCATTTCTACCGGTATTTGGATCTCCGTGACAAACTCCTTTGGATTATTTGTCATTGAGATATTGATAATAGATGTTTCTACGGAGTTGCCTGTGACGGTCAGCCCCTGTTTCTTAATATAATTCCACAGCTTCCGGTAAGTCTTTGAGATGGTCTGGTAGCTTCCGGCATGACAGGCCACGATAAAGGTTCCGGCCGGGATGACGCAAAGCCGTGTGCCCTCCACGCCCGGGGAAGGCTCCACGAAAAAGCCAATGGAGTTATAGGTAAGGAAATGGCCGTTTTCCACGTTTTCCTGATGAATCTCAAGCACGATATCCCCCTTATCATAGGAAGGCCGGTTGTGTAAATCCCGGATATAGGAAGAATAGAGAAGCTTGATGCAGGCGTATAAATCGCTGCTGGCGAAATTAATATTCATGCGGTAAAGATACCGCTCCGGACAGCGGCGCAGCTCAAAGGAGGAGGATTTGCGCCGGGCCAGTTCGATTTTATTGATCAATTCCTCATTCTGCCGGTTCAGCTCCTGAAGCTCTGCCAGCTCGGCAGCTATGATGCTGCGCCGTTCCAGCAGCAGCTTTTCCAGGGAAGCCACATTTTTGGCGCTGCTGTGAGCCTTGATCTGCTCCAGGCTCAGTTTGAGCTTTTTTAGTTTTCCAATCATATTGAGCTGAAATAACTGGTTATATTCATAATATCGGTATCCGGTCTGGCTGTCTCTGGCGGACGGCTTGCACAGGCCAATCGAGTCATAGTACCGGAGGGCGGATTTGGAGATATTTAGAAAACGGCTTATATCGGCAATCGTATATTTATCATTCATGCTCATGTTTCCTTCCTTAATACTCAAACATTCAAGTTAACTTTAACATTTTTATCCTTATAAAACAAGGATAAATAAAAGAAAAGATTTATTTATGAACAGTTGACATTCAAGCGGCATTACACCTTAAAATGATGTTAATAAGGAAAGGAGCAATACTATGGAAAACCGTTTTTTAAATGTCTCCATTATGCAGCATACAATTACAGCTGACCTGGATACAAATCTGAGAGTGATTGAGGAGTCGGTTGAAAATCTGATGATGGGATATGTCAGGCCGGAGCTAATCGTCGGCGTGGAGTTCGGGATAAGCAAGCTCCCTATTACCATGGAGGACGGGGCTATTCAATTTTTAAGCAGTCTGGCTAAAAAACACCGTGTATATCTGGTGCCGGGAACTTTTGCGGAGAAGGCGGAGGGGCTTAAGGATGGGGAAGCCTACAATACCTGCCCGGTTTTCGGGCCGGACGGCACGTTACTATGCCGGTACAGGAAAAAAGTACCGTTCCGGCCCGGAGAGATGTCGGCGCCCAGCAACGAAACGGAGGACTACTGTATTTTTGAAATTCAGGAGAAGGGGATTACAGTCGGGCTGCAGATATGTTATGATCAGTTTTTTCCCGAGATTTCCAGGACGCTGGCGCTGAAAGGAGCAGAGCTGATTCTCTGTCCGGCTCTGGACCCGATCGAATACCGCCATGTGCCTGAGATTATACCGAGAGCCAGGGCGCTGGAGAATGAACTGTTCTATATTTGGACATGCGGTACCGGCCAGCTTGGGGCATCAACCTGCTGCGGAAATTCCATTATCGCAGATCCGGAAGGACAGATTGTCCTGCAATGCCCGGAGACCCCGGCACTGGTCACAAAGACGCTGGATTTTTCCGGTGTAGTGCTGAAACGGGAGTACGGCCGTGACCAGCACCTGAATTCACTCAGATATTTTAATGTACAGTACCCGTTTGCCGGTAAGATAGAGGATGCGCCGGTATACAAAAATGCAGGCAGGCTGACGGCAAATAAAAAAGAGTACGAGGAAAAGACACACGGGATACGGATGGGAGATTTATAAGGGGGATTTAAAATGGAGAGTACAAAAGGGAGTTACAATGCGGCGGTTCTGAAGTTTATTCTTTTTTCTGGGATCGGGGCAATCATGTTTTTTGTAAATGTCGACATAGGAGGCGTATCGGTTATCCCGATTCAGCATATTATCAACTTAATCAAGAAAACCTGCGGGCCGGTGATACCATATTTCACTCTGCTGATGGTTATGGCAGGCGGTATCATGCCAATTGTCAACGGAAGCTATAAGACTTCCAAATTTAATTTTGTATTTACCGCCATTAAGCTTCTGGGGACCGTCATTGGAATCATGGCAGTGTTTCAAATCGGACCGGAATCGATCATGCGTGCAGACATGGTTCCGTTCTTATTCAACAGTGTGGTGGTGCCGATTGCCCTCATGATACCCGTGACAGGAGTGGCTTACGTAATGCTCCTGAACTTCGGCCTGGTGGAATTCATCAGTGCATTCATGCAGCCGGTCATGAGAAAGATATGGAAAACACCGGGAGAGAGCGCTATCGACGCGGTGGTGTCCTTCTCCGGCGGCTATGCCCTGGCAGTGCTTCTGACTAACGACCTGTATAAAAAAGGAGTGTACAGTGCAAAAGAGAGCGTCATCATTGCTACCGGCTTTTCAACCGTATCGATCTCCTTTTTAATTGTCATTGCCAATACCCTTGGATTTATGGAGCATTGGACGCTGTATTTCTTTGCCTGCTTTTTTGTAACCTCCTTCGTGACTGGTGTTACGGCCAGGATTTATCCCATAGCCGGTATTCCCAATGCTTACTATGAGAAAAAAGCGGACAGCACAATGGATTACAGCGAGCCTCTGTTTAAGCGTGCCTGGCATGCCGGAATCAGACAGTCACGGGAGTCAAAACCGCTTTCCCATTACCTGAAAGAATATTACTTAGGAGATGCGATTAAGATGTCCTCCGCCGTCACGGCAAGCATCCTGGTAATCGGTCTGGCCGGTATGCTGGTAGCTGAATATACGCCGTTTTTCGATGCGGTGGGCTACCTCTTCTATCCGGTAACCTGGCTTTTGCGTCTGCCTGAGCCAATGCTGGCAGCAAAGGCGGCGGCAATTGAAATTGCCGAAATGTTCCTGCCGTCCATGCTGGTGGTGAAGAGCGATATGGTTACGAAGTTTACGATTGCGGTGACAAGCGTATCGGCCATTTTATTCTTTTCGGCTTCCATTCCCTGTCTGCTGTCCACGGACATACCTGTAAAAATGAAGGATATCTTCCTGATTTGGTTTGAGCGGACGGTCCTGTCTTTAATCATGGCGGCAGCAATCGGTTTCATCTTCTTCTAAGGCGGCGTGAAAAATGAAAAGTGCTAAAACACCATATATACAAGGGGTCATGCTGGCATTCCTGCGCAGTTTCCTGGCTCTCCCTTTTCTGGCCATGGCAATGAAAGGGAGAGGCGTCTCCTTTTGCATCGGGGGGAAATAGGCGGCGGCAAAGTTTTAGTATGATAGGCGTTTTAAGAGCTGGCGGCAGCTTTTAAAGCGCTTTTTTGTAAACTTTTTTTATTGCCAGGCAGGTATGGTGTCTGTATAATTAGAGGAAGTTCACATAATGGAGATTTTAACTGAGGTTTGGAGGACGCGTCCGGAACGGACCATGTCCGGTGTGGTGAGG
>ERZ1036416.374-NODE-374-length-15119-cov-9.471721_pt1 | contig 15119 bp, 17 predicted proteins | sample MGYA00514219_ERZ1036416 | MGnify/ENA primary metagenome ERZ1036416 (study PRJEB33795, sample SAMN09464945) | human gut metagenome | host: Homo sapiens | place: USA: Stanford, California | collected 2016-11 | study: EMG produced TPA metagenomics assembly of the...
CCTTTATAGATGCGCTGGCTCATTATGTTGTACGCCATTATTATGATTGAGTAAGTGAGGGCGCTATTACAGCGCCCTTCGGCAGCCTACCACTCAAACACGTACCGTCTGTTGACCATGTCATACTCCTCCGCTATCCGCAGCGCACCCCTGGCACCACAGCGCCCCAGCCTTATCCGGTTAAAACTCCCCTATGTACTGTTCGCCCTCTGGCGCCACATACAAAGCGCATTCCAGCGGATGTCCGGCCCGTGGCTCAAAGTAATAATCCTTACCACCAATTACATGCCAGCTGGTCAGGGCGTATCCGTCAGGATTGAAATAATACTTGTGATGGTTTATAATCTGCCAGCACTCCTTGTAATACTGTGTGGTGCTGTATGCATACCACCAGCCATTACTATCATGGTGCCATCCTACTTCATATTCCGGTCGCTCCACCAGGGACCAGTCAGGACGTCCATAACCATCAATACGGCTGTTATCCAAACTGTACTCCTTACAGCATACCGCTCCGCCGTTGGCAACCACCTCGTTACCAGCACTGGTATTGCCCTCAATGGTCCTAACCTTGGTCATGGTGACCTCATAAACGATACCTGTATGGCAGATGCGCTGGGAGTTTTTAAAAAATATCTGGTCTCCCGGCTGAGGGTTGTCCTTATGGTACTGGCCCTTATCCTTATAGTATTGTGCGGACGTAGGGGTATAGGCCGAAAAACCGCCTCCCAGAAGTTGTCTGGCCGTCACCTGGCCAAATGCTTGAACCATACACCAGTCCACAAACATATCACACCACGGCTGCCCCTGAAGGGATGGATACAGGTCTCTGGCATACTTGGTGTAGTTGCTACTGCCTGCATTAGCGGTCTTGCTGTCAAGCTGGCTGTTACTGCGTTTCTCCAGGTATCCAATCTCCTGGCGAGCAATCGTTAAAACCTTATCTATTGATTTCATGTCGTACCTCCATTTCTTATCGCATCAATCTGTGCTTGTAAATCTGCTATTACCATCCTGGTATCTTGTACATACTCCACAGCCACGTCCGGCTCCGGCCCCTCCGCAGTCACTGTGATGGTTGTCCGGCCTTTGTAGGTGGTAAGGGTGTTTAGGGCGGCTTGGGTATCGGCCGGGAGGGGTTCCCAGGTGGGTGACTTGCACTCCGCTATTACATGCATTGGGTCTGCTGACAACAAGGCTTTAAGGGTATCCAAAGTGGCCGTGCTATTCAGAAATATCCTTAAATATTTTGTACTGCTGTAAGAGTAGGCAATGATATTATCACGAACCCCATTCCATACATTATCAGCTTTATCCTCGCTTAATCTATCACATAAGAGAGCGGAACCAATTTTTATCAGACTGTCGAAGTCTGCTACACCAAATGACTTAGAACCACTGGTGTTAAACTGATTCCAAGTCTCACTGCCATTGAGGATTAATGGTACTATCTTCCGCTCTACTCCCCACACACCATCCTTGCATATTATCCGGTCCCGCACATCCCCGATACCTCGTAACGGCTCCGTGAGGGCGATGGCTGCGGTCTTGGACTGGTAGGGCTCCCCCGTCACCGTTACCGCCGTGACATCCGTACTCACAATCTCCTGCGGATATTCCGGGCTTGGGGATGGCCTGCCTCCGGTGTAGGGTTCCCAGGTTCCATCACCATCCTGATATAACATTGGATGATAAGTTCCAGGCGTAATGATACTTCCGGCACTTCCATACAAAAAACATTCAACACGCATATTTTCATTGTTAATCATCTCTTGGGTTATCTGCTTCGTGCTGTTCCCCTGCATTTCCGCCAATACTGTACTCCCATCCCATATACGTACATACAGTTTAGGCATGGTCAGTTCGCTTTTTAAAATCAGATTACCAGGCTTTAAATGATTTTTTAAATAATCTAGCTGGTAGCTTGCGCTAAAGGCTTTAGTCAATGCTCCTGTACCGGATATCTGGTAACCTCCATCCGCAGTATTGATAACGGCTCCTCCCGCACTCTTGCTTACCGCGCTTAAATCCAGCAGCTGAGCCCCGGTCGTGGAAAACTGCTCACTATTGCCTGCTATCTCCATGCCGGGTATCGGCGCCTCCCACGCATCGTCCACTGTGACATGCGTGGTGTCTGTGGCCGAGCCGATAAGGGCATTGGCGTATTTAAGGTCCGTCTCACGCTTGTTGTAGCCTACAAATGTCTCCTTCTGGCTCTCCACGTACGCCTTATTATCTGCCAACGCCTGCGCTGAAGCGGCGGCAGACTCAGCGGATGCAGTGGCGGAACTGGCGGCGGCTGTCTTACTGGCTTGGGCGTCATTGGCATAGCCCTGGGCAGTGCTTACCTTGCCCTCCATCTGCGCCACAAACTGCTCGTACCAAGACTGGTCTGGCTCCGGGATTCCGCCGCCAATCTCCAGCCCATCATGGATGGTATAGGATGCAGGGAGGGTTTTCCAGGTCACACGCTCCCCTGCGCTGTTGGTGCCGGTCGCATATATCATCATCTGGATTGTCCCTGGCTCCTGTGTGGCCTGTGCCGGTACCCGCCAGCACATCTTGACGTAATTGTCCGACCAGGACACGTTGCAGGGTACGCCATCCCCACCCCCATAGACCGTCTGGTAGTGGATGTACAGGTGCTGGGCGGTGAGGTCCAGGCCGTCATCGTACCTGGGCAACTGGAAGCCCACGAACTGGGCATTCTGTTCGCCCCTGACCGATATCTGGTCGTTAAAGTCCGCAATGCGCTTGTTGGTGACCGGGACGTACTCCGGCTCCACGTACAGCGTATATGACGGGTAGTTATTATCCTTGGTCCAGGTCTCGTCACCATCTGCATAAGCCTGTCTTGCCAGTATCTCATCTACTGTTGCCATGCCTGTCCCGCTCCCCTCTCCTGCTTAATGGTTATCAGGTTGGTGGTAATCCTCTGGCCATTCTCACGCTGTCCAACCACCCCGATTTTAAATGTGTCATAGGCCGTGATTTCATCCGGCACAATGCAGGTGCCATCCTTAATCAGCCTGCCAACCTCCTGGGACTGTAGGTAAGGGTAGAAGGCCGCCACCCTTATTGTGTCATCCCAGTCCTGGTCAAACTCAAACGCCGCCTGAAGATATCCGGATGTACCGGCAATTATGTTGCTAAAATCACAGCCAGGAGCCCTTATCAGCTCCTGGCCGGATACTTTAAACCTTAATGTCCTCATAGCATAGCCTTTCTGCCGTTGCGATATCGCAACTGCCACTTAACCCCGTGACTGGGAGATATACGGACCACCTTCTCTCAGGCATCCATTTTTGTCTTATCCTCCACTTGACCCTTAATCATCTTGGCCAGCGGCATTAAAAACGGTGGCATGGCCACACCGATATCCAGCAGATTCTCCAGGATAGAAATAATCTCATTACATATTAGCCACACGGCCACGATGGTAGCAACCACGAAGGGCAGTTTAATAGACAGTCCTACATACTGGCTGGCGTAATTAATCAGCACGTCCATAGCCCATCCTAAACCTACCAATATCCACATACCTATCTTCTTGACGATGCCCCACAGTCCCTTGTCACTGGTCACCAGCTCATTGCGCCGTTTTGATGCCAGGATGCCGGTTATGTAGTCTGTGAAATTCAATCCGGCCAGTATCAACACTGGAACTGCCAGAATTCCCAGCCACCCAAAAATCATGCTAAATGCTGCAACAAACGCTGCTTTCACCTTATCCATCTTCATTTACCTCACCTTTCCTATTCTTCTAAGGCTTCCAACAGCTCTGCCTTTTCCTCATCTGTCAGGTTCTTGTAACCCTCCAGGATGTCTGCCGGTTCCTCTCCCTGATTTTTCCGAATCTGCAGGGCCCGGATAATGATGTTGCGCTGTATATTGGATAACATTACATTGCACCTCCTATCATGTCTGCCATTGCTACTGTTAACTGTGCATTATCTGCTTTTAACTGCTGAATCTCTTCCTTGTCAGTCGGTAGTCTATTGATTGGTGTTGTCCCATCGGCCTTGTAAAATACGCCGTTTATGTACTTATCGCCTATCTCACAGGGATATTGCGTGCAATCCACCGCAAAGGCATCGTCACCATATACGCACCGTGTTACTCGGTTGATTTCTTCATATTGTCCTACCACCACATTCTGTACCGTTTCGCCAGATATCATTGCGAATACTTCGTGTGCTGCCATATTAATCCTCCTATTTTAATCTGATTAAAATAACTCCTGAGCCGCCAGTACCGCCCCACTCGGCGGTTCCGTAAAGATCGCCGCCTCCTCCGCCGCCGCCTCCGCCAGTGTTAGCAATGCCGGGATTACCTGTATCATAACTGCCTGCTCCGCCGCCGCCAGCACCACCAGCGCCGGGACCACCGTGAGTTACTCCACCACCGCCACCACCGCCAGCATATAAAGTGTTTCCGGCTTCGCCAAAAGCTCTTGTTGTGAAACCCTGGCCCGGGGTGATGCTCCATCCGCTACCGTCTGAAAATCCATTTTCACCGGCTTTTATGATCGGCCTTGTGTCTAAGTCATTATACCCACCACGACCACCAGCAGAACCGCCGGACGCACCGCTGCCTGAATTAGCGTTGAGACCTCCGTATCCGCCATTAGCCGTACATAAGACAGCACCGCTTCTTGATACTAATGTTGTACCTCCTGTACCGCCTGCACCAGACAACGCCCCATTGGGTGCGCCTCCGGCACCTACTACACAATTTAATACTTGTCCGGCCGCCACGCCAATATTATAAACAGTAGCAGTATATCCACCGCCGCCTCCACCGCCGCCTTGTTGATAGGCTACTTTTGTAAATCGGTATCCGTTACCACCGGCACCTCCGCCGCCTACGCAAAATATATCCGCAGATGTAAATCCATCTGGAATTACGTAATCCTGCGTTCCGGCTATCGTAACCAACGAAGGTCCTACGGTCGTATATACAGCATTTTTAACTGACGATGGGTCATATACCGGACTGTATATCTCTCCAAAGCTTGTTGTGGCATACCCAAAGCATGTAAAATAATAAGTGGTATTTAATGCTGGTAAATCCATAAATGCTTGTGACCAGCCTCCAGGAGTAACATTGTCTCCTGCTCCTGCATAAATTGCATCCCAAGCAGACGCATTCCAAGCTGGATATCCACCCGTACTGGCTTTTATTATTACTCCGCAATAAGGTTTTCCAGGAGCCGCATACGGATTCTGCCATTTCAAAAGTACTCGGCGTCCACTATATGCGGCTACGTTAAAAGACAGTATACTATTTACTGTCATGGTTCCTCTCTGAGGTTCATCACTATCAGCTCCATAAAATATTTCTCCGTCCAGTACGTGAGTGGCAATAGCGGTCAAGCCATCTGTATCGGCTCCTCCACTGCCGTGTATAATTGCTTTCAATCCTTATTCCTCCTCTGCTGAGCAACCCCTTAACCATACAGCAAATTCCGTGGCCGGTTTCTTGCTGTAGGAGGTTACCGTCAATATGCCATCTGTATTACACTCTGCATCATCAATCATGTTCAGGTATTTTCTTCGCATTTTTATTTTTTCTGCCTTCTGCGCTGTCGTAAGTTCGCTGTCGCTCTTTATCAGTCCCGCATACAGCTCAATCGCATCTGTTGTCTTAAGATGTTGCACTTTTATGTCTGCTGTGTATGGCGCAGCGGATTGTGCGAATGCAGGGATGGTAATTTGTTTGTCATTCCTCAGGGCATTCACTGCCCTATTCGTAGCGTTAATGTCATTCTGACCAAAACTGTCGCCTTTTTGTGTATAGGCAGTGACATCTGATATGTTATAGGTGCCATCCTCGTTCTGGGTCAACCTCCATCGTCTGGAACCCTCATACATATCATCCCTATAATCTGTTTTTAAACTCATTATTCAAATGCACCTCCATTAAGCGTGAAAGCCAGGCGTCTGATTCCTTCGGCCCTTCCTAATATGTTCCTGTATATCTTCAGGCAGGCGGATTCAATACGGTTCAGCTCTTGCCAGTCGATGAATGGGCCGTTGTCATGATAAAACTGCCTTTCTCCTACATCGAAGGGGAATGTCCCTACGCAGACATGGTCTATATTGGCCTCAAAGCGGTTAATTTCATCGGCATAAAACCCATAATCCTGATAGGTCTTATCCTCTCCCATCTCCTCAAACTTAAAGTCCGGCCACAGAGTAAGCGCCTGGGTCCGTATCTCATTGATGTTGCCCTTGATGCGGTTGTAGTCACCAATATTAAAATAATCACTGGCCTGCCAGTCTGTTTTTGGCTGTTGCCACATAACTCATGTCCCTCCTTGCCTTGATGGTACCGCTAAGCCCGCCATTAAATTTCAGGGTATGGTCCGTTACCCGTATCAGCAGGTCAGGCACATACTTATTTTCCAGGAATGCTATGTCGTTGGCATCAATCCGTGGCTCTCCCCGGTATGACAGATCATATTCCCGGTCTGATTTCATGTAGTCCCCAATCCAATCCGCCAGGTTCGCGGCATGGACCGTGTCGGACACAAGCGGATTATTCCACGCCTCCAGGCTGCCGGTAGGATTTAGCTGTCTGCTTACCTTGGACTGGGTAGTAACATAATCCCTGCCTGTCACGACCACCTCTGTCGGCCCTGTGATTCCTGTAAGCTCCACCGTTGCGTAATAGGCACTACTATCTACAATCTCACACCCATATTTCGGGATACTTGCAATACCAGTGAAATAGCCGATGAACTTATCACACCACTCTATATCCGGTTCATTCCCGATTCCCCAAGCTGCTGTCAAATCTACCAAAAGAAGTGAATCTATATAAAGCCTTTTGTTTCCATAGGTATAAATCCTTAGGTCCCACTCTCCTGTTGTCTCAACCGTGTCAATGGCTGATTTGGTATGCCACACTCCATCTGGCGCAATAGTCTCTGGACGTAGATTAATATTAAATGATTCTCTATTGGCAATCGCCCTGACCAAATCGCATTCATCATTTCCCGAATACTCACCGGGTGATTCCTCCCGCATGAAATTCCCCCGCAAGTAATATTTATGTCCGGATATCATCTGCACAGTTTGTACTATGTGGACTGCGTTTCCATCTTCCGAGACAACGTATGTGCATTTTCTGGCTGCGTCATACTGTGCGTTGATCCATCCGGTCACGCCGGTATCAAAAGACCCGTTCTGAACCATATTGGTTGCCTCCACATAAACCGGGACGTATGTCTTTAAATCATAGGATGGATTAGAAAAATAAAACGTATATCGGTTGTCTAAAGCGGTTACACTTATGGTCTCCCTTGCCAGCTCCTTTGCATCCTCTGTACTGAGATTGTATATGGTGCGTACGACCTGCAGTTCCCTAACCTTGGTCAGTTGCGTGCCCTTTGGGGTCTTGGTCAACTCTACACCATATTCCAGGACATAATCAGTGCTGTCGCCGAAGATTATATTGTCCAGCACTACACGGTTATTGGGACATCCCTTGGAAAATTCCAGCACCAACCGGTCAAACTCTGGGAACTCATGGCTGACCACGTAAGTCTGTGTCAATCCAGGGACTGTATAATCTTCCATAGCCGCGTTATTGTAGTAGGCATGGAAGATAACTGTATCCGGCCAGTTGCGACCAAATTCCAGGGTTAGTCCAAAACACTTGTATGCCGCCTCCGTAGTTATTTCCACTGTGGGATTGTCCGCAAACAGTCCGTCTTCTTCGGCGACGGCCTCAGACACATAGCCCGTATTGAGATAAGTGGCTCCATTGGTCGTCTGCCTGGGAAGGAAATACTGTGCGCCGGATGTGCCTGTGTAATCCTGACCAGGCAGGGCATACACTTCCTTTTCCGCGTGGTCAAGTATAGCTGACGCGTGGGAAAAGTATGTCTCGTTATCAGACGCCGCCTCCATATCCGGTACAAAACTGGACTTAAGGATTATCCTGCCGGTCCGGTCCTGGTACAGGATACATCTGCCGGCATTAGCAATCAGTTGCAGGGCTTCCTTATGCGCTACCACCGGCATCGGATTAACCACTAGAACATTCTTAAGATATGGATCTATCCAGTAGTCCCTGTAATCCACTTGGGCATCCGTGAGAACATCCACAGCCATGTCATACAGGCTCATACCGTCCGGATGATACTGACCACGGTAATATGTGCCGTCCATCCCCTCAAAACAGTCTGATGCCTGGAAGTCCATCTCCGTATCATCAGCTGACCATGATTTCAGTGCAAGTGACGTTCCCGGTATCCACTCAATCGTTCCATCATCCATGGCCTGGCCGTAAAGCGCCTCGATACTCTGACCAATTTCCAAGAAGTTCACTGTACTTTCTTCATTCTCCACATCATAGGCCCGGTCCTTATTATCCACCGTTACGGAAAAATCTATGGTTGGCAACTCCTCCGATATAGGACTGATATGTTCCTTTTTGGTTGCAGACAGTATTTTTTTGCTGTCAAAATAGATACCAATACCCATTGTAATTTGATTGATGCGGAACCGGCTTTGTCCGTTGACCATGGCAACCGGAACAAACCGTAAGAAGGTAGCTCCCTCAAAAATTTCCTCCGTCACATAATGGCCACTCATATTTCCAGCCACGTCCATAGTCCGGTTGTCTGAAATGATGGTAAATTCTATGGGATATGCCTTGCCAAATTCCACGGTCAGCCCTTTAATGTCGTATTGAACGGGAAACTGGATTTCAATTGCCCCCTGAAGGCCATCCGTCACGATTCCCTGGTTGAGCACCACGTCTGCTGCATCCCTGGGAAGGAAGTACATACTGCCATCCACCGTGGTATAATCCTGGTCACAGGTTGCATACAGCTCCTGTACCTTGTAGTTATCCATGGGCTTCACTAGGTCGGAATAATAAGTATACATATCCGGCTCAGGTATGTAGGCGGATGCCTGGGCCTGTTGGTTAATCAGGCCGATGGTGACACGCAGATGAGACAGTGGGTTCCTCCACTTCCTGCGCATCATGTCCTTATATTCATTGCTTGCCGCCTGCACTACTCCATCACCCCGCAGTCTATCAGATTCACCTTACAGTCTTTATACATGGTGGGCAGCCCATCCGGACCTATCTCGTCTATCTTGGCCGTCCGGTTCCCCGGATACATCCGCTCCGTCTTCCAGCAGTTGTTTTTCATGTCCGGAAACTTGACCGTCACCACAAACTCCTCAAACTCTTTAAGGATACTGCTCCAGGTCGCCGCATCCAGATAGGACCACTGCAGGCCGTCAATCTTATCCTGGTCACGGCCCACGCGCTGCCCTACGAATTCCCCCAGGGCATTCTTGCCCTGGTTCACGTTCGTAGCAATGGTTAAGCCAGGCCCCCGGTCATAGTTTGGATATTCATGTCCATTAATATAAATAGGCACTCCGGCCACCTCCTTACGTTGTGCGCAGCGTGTATCCGTTACGCTTATCCAGTTCAACAAGTTTCTTTTTAATTTCCCTGATATCTATGTTGACCGTTAAATCCATCTGTTCTATCAGGTCAATGATACGCTGCAGCAGGTCTGCCATGACGGAAAGATACTGCTCACTCATGCCATTACTGCTTGTTTGGGACGCTAAAGCCACCGCCCGGTCCACCATTTCCTGCATCTTATCCTCAGGCGCCACAATCTCACCATAGTGCCTGTTGTCACCAATCATGGCCAGCTGCGGGGTGTTGGCGCGGACGAAACCGCCCTGGGCCAGACGTGGAAGGTGGATGTTTGGTATATTCGGGATAAAATCGGCGCCGATGCCCGGTATCTTATCCGCCACCTCATTTACGGCGTCTATCATGGCATTAATCGCATCAATAACCCTGTTGGCCATGTTCTCCACACCATCAATAATCATGTTGATAATGCCCTTTATATCTGCCCAGATACCGTCCCAGGTTTCTTTTGTCTTTTCCTTCACCGTGTCCCATGCGCCGGTAATCGCGTCTTTCATAGCCGTGAACTTCTCATCCACTGCCGTCTTAATTGTATCCCACAGGCCTGAAACAAATTCCTTGATACTTTCCCATATTTCTGATGTCTTACTCTTGACATTCTCCCAGGCTGTGCTGATGGATGCCTTGATAGCATTGAACAATGTATTGGCCAGAGACTTAAGCCAATTCCAAAGAGTATTCAAGAGTGCCTTAATTCCGTTCCAGATGGTACTGGTTGCCCCGGATATGGCAGTCCAAGCCATGTTAACAACGTTTTGGATGAATGTTACGGCACCAGATACAAGCTCCTTCAATGCCTCCCAGATACCGGAGAATATCTCCTTGATTCCTTCCCAAGCAAGACTCCAGTCACCAGTGAATACGCCGACAATGAAGTCAATCACACCACCTAGCGCCGTGAGCAATCCCTCTATGATGCCGGAAACGGATTCCCAGAATCCGAAGAATGTGTCAATGGCGCTCTGCAAACATGAAGCTATAACTGGCGCTACATTTGTAATAAACCATTCGATGAATGGCTGTATGGCCCCCGTCCACAATTTGGTGACTGCATCAGCCACTTTTCCGCCAAATTCCATAAATTTATCAATTAATGGACTGAGGTACTGGTCTTTGAATTCCACAAATCGTGTGGATAGGTTCTGCAATACTGGAAGGAAATATGTGTTATAGACATCAAGCAACAGTGTTCCGATTTCCGTGAACCCTTGTTTGAAGGTTGCCAGCATTGGCGCCACATGTTCATCATATGTTGTGCCAATCTTTTCAAAAGTCTCCGCAACCAAATCTTTGATTGTAGAAAAGATAGGTTCAACCGCGCTGAATGTATCCTCCAGGGTTGTCCTGATATAATCCGCATTTTCTACGAATGGGGCTGTAATGGTGTCCAGCACATCTGCCGCAAATGTCCCAGCCAATTCCGTGGCCCCCATGAAGGCCTCGGAAAATATTCCGATAATATCTGCTGTAATCTGCTTCGCGCTGTTACTCCTGAGGGATGAAAATACCGTTGCAAGTGCTTTGGAAAAATTCCCGCTTATTTCTGCCATCCGTGAGCCTATGTCGAACATGGACACGAGATATTCCTTGATTCGGTCTTTATTTTGCTGCAGGAACAGGCTGATACCGCCCAGCAGGTTATCCGCTATGGACGCCCCTACGCTCGCCATGGAACCTGCAACCTGCCCCAGGCTATAGGCCATCTGGTCAGCAAATGAATTAGCCGAAGCCAACACCTCCGGCGATGTGAATATATCCCTCAGGCTTCCCTTGATGCTGTCTATGGAGGCTTGAATGCTGTCAAATACGGATGTATCTCCAAAACCATCCCAGAAGCCTTCTTTGAACAACCCAGCAAGTTCCTTTGCCTTTTCAATTAGCCCTGCATACTTGCTGTCCATCTCATCCACGGCCGATGTATCAAGTTCGCCCATGTCGAACTCATCCGCAGAGTACCCACCATCCGCACCGCCTCCGGAACCACCGCTACCGGAGTCTGTCTCCGGGTTGATGATATTGAGTTCATCAATGCCTGTGCTGACACTTTTCATGTCCTTGGCGGCCTTTTTAGCGGCACCTCCTGCCCCTCCGGCAGCTGCTCCGGCCTTGTCAGCGGCCTGTGCCACTGCCTCCATTCCTGCGGCGGCGGTAGATGCTCCTCCCGAGCCCTTCTTACCTGTCACCATTTCGGTAAAAGCCTTAAAGGCATTGGCCAGGCTCATCAGCTTGCTGATGATACGGTTGATTACCTGAATGACCGGGGTCAGTACATTTATAAGGCCCTGACCGATTGTGGCTTTAAGGCTGTCAAATTGGAGCTTAAGGACCCTAACCTGGTTTGCCCAGCCGTCAGCCGTCCGTATGAAGTCCCCGGATGCCAGTGACAGCTGGTCCTGCACAAACTTATACCGCAGGGCCACCTTCTCAGCCTCAGACATCTTGGCCGTTACCTTGCCATAGCCGTTCGCCAGGGCGTAACTGTCCAGGGCGCTCTGGGTCATGACGATGCCCAGGTCCTTAAGGGTCTCCGTCTCACCCGTAAATACAGATTTTAATTTGGTGTAGGCCTCGTCCTGGCTGATGTTGTAGAAGGATGCCACATCACCGGCCAGGCCAGTCAAGGCCGTGGACATCTCATAGGCTGCCTGTTCACCAAAGCCAAAAGCCTTGGCCATTGCGCCAAAGGTGCCAGTAAACTTCTTAGCCATTGTTTCAGACAGGCCGAAAGAAGTTATGGCGTTCTTGGCAAAGTCATCCACCTGTTTGGACATCCGCGGAAACGTGACATCCACCACGTTCTGGACTTCCGCCAGGTCACTCCCCAGCTCCACACAGGCCGCGCCGAAGTCCCATATCTTTTTAACCGAAAATACAGCGGCCAGGGCCAATCCCGCCTTTTTCAACGTAGAACCAAGGCTTGTTTGGATTCCTTTAGAAGATGCTCTTGCCTGCTCACTGATTCCTGCTATATCTTTCTTGACCTCTTTTGATGCAGAATCACTTATCCGCTCAATCTCAGACCAAGCCTTTCTCATTGCCTCTGATTGGTTCATTCCCTGCTTTCGGTAAATCCAGGCAATAGAAGCGGCCTTGGATTTCATACTTCTGGATTGGTCATTCAGGATATCATCGATTTTGCTTCGTGTTTCATCCGCAGATTTGCTTACTTTTAAAAATTCCTTGGCAGCCTGGTCACAGGATTCCTGACAGCGCCTGCCCATATCTGAAAATGACTGGGTAAATTTCGAATTAATTTTATTTGACGCATCCGAAATTGCTGTTTTTATTTTTCCAAGATCTATCGATATGTCAAAACGGATTGCTCCATCAGATTGACTTGCCATGCACAATTCACCTGCCTTTTAATTCAAAAGCAGGCTCCGGCTCGCTACTCCTTTGGTGCGGCTCTAGGCTCTGTCATTTTTATATCCAACTTGTTTATAGTCCTACATCTGGGACATTTGATTTCCCCCTTAACATATTCCGCCAGGAGGAGGGTCTGTCCACATCTCACACATCTTATTTTCTCAATCTTAACCACCTCCGCACATGGCTGCGAACATCTTCTCCAGGTTGACCATTTCCTTCTCGAAGGTTTTCTCATCCATTTCTTTCATTTCCCGGTTACGCCAGTCATCATATATCCGGCGCTGGTCCTTTGTATAATGCTTGATAATGTCCTTATCCGTCTCTGACCGGATGGCCACCACCCGTCCCAAGGCAGTCTCCGGGGACAGGCCGGCAATCAATGCCCTGAACTCGTCCCAGGAGACTGTTTCAAATTCTTTCGTCCTGATTCTTAACCCGTACTGCGACAAAAAGCTGGAGACTATCAGGTCCCAGTCCTCAAACATATCGTAGTACGGGTCACCGCTCTCCCCCGGCAGGTTCCTCCGTACCGGAAATAAGCTGGACGGCTTCCTGGACTACAATAATCAGGTCATTGAATCCCAGTTTCATCCTCTCTATCTCTTTCTTGGATTTTTCTGGGAACATCATGTCGTAGGCCTCCAGGATTTCCTGTGCACCAGGGTCATTCGCCGACATCAGCCCCATGACCTTAAGCATGGTCGGGGCATCTGCATTGACCTCCAGCACCTCACCCTTTATGACAAGGGATGGGTTTCCCTCAAAACTCAGCTTATCCGTGATATCTACTTTTCTCGCCATTGTCCAACCCTCCTTATACTGTTGATGATTGCGCTGGAGTGAAAGTTGGCTTACCATAACCCGTCACCTCAAACTCCAGACCGTCAATATTTGTCGTGTCACCACCTCCGGGCGTCGTCACATTAACGACTACGTCACAGGCCAGCTTTGCTCCGCTGACCATGGTCCACTCAAACTTGGTCATCACGTCCTGTCCAAACTTCCACGCCAGGCCGGCAATATAATCATTCCCCGGGTCCCCAACCGACCGTTTTCCCTTGAAGCTGAACCCAAGTTTCTTACCGGTCATGGCAGCCTTGGCCCATCCGGCAGCATCCATGGAATACCACTCCTCAACGGTACCGTCTATGGATGGTGCAAAGTTCTCCAGATCGGCTGGCATCACCATCTGTTCATCTGTACTCTCAAGGCCCGCAGTGCCAAACTTAAACACATTGTTATGCACGGGATACACTTTTCCCTTTGCTGCATCTGTCATCTCTTATACCTCACTTTCTCTGATATACAAATTCCAGCCATATCACATATTCGTAGACACCCTTATCATCCGTCCCCACATCCACCGGTTCCGGGACCTGGAGGATGATGCAATTGATGGGTGTATCCCCTATGGATAAGCTGGATACGTTTTTAAGTTTCTCATATAGTGCATAGGCAGCCCGCTCTGATGCCTGCACATCCTTGTCCCAATGGACCAGCAGTGATATACGCCGGACATCATAGCTGCTGTAATCATGGCCACCCAGCGCCATCACAGGAGGACCGCTGCCCTGCCGGTGATACACGCCTATGGAATGGTCTTTCTTGTTGTTCAACTTCCCGATATAGGCATTCCTATCATCTACAATCCCAAGGCTTCCTATATATCCCCGGATGTCGTCCAGTGTCAGCATCATACACCACCTACTTTCTTATAAATTTGTTTAAACACTTTTGGAGCGAATTCAGCTTTACGGCCTCCGGCCTCCCAGTCCTCAAACCAGTGTCCCTTGGCGTTTGGGTTTTCGTCCATTCGGAAATTGTACTCTGGATGATAATAAAGTCGGCGGGCATATGGCCCTTCATGTACAAGAGATACTTTTCCATTCTGAGTTTCAGAATAATCTACAAAAAATCCTTTTTCTCCTTGTAGCGCCCCTGTATCCCGCGGTACTACTTGAGATTGTACTATCTCTGTATGTAAATTCTCAGCTGTCTGCTCCAAAGCTATCACCGCCGCCTGTGTAAGTTGTTTAATCCGCGGGAAGTTCATTTTCACAGTTGATGTAACCTTCATCAGACCACCTCCAGTTGGCAATAGTTCACTGTCCCATCCGGGTTCCTGGCTTTCATCCCCTGTTCAATCCTCCGCTCTTCTCCAAATACAGTTACGGTACCCCCGCTTAAGGTTGGGAAGTCTGGGGCAATGTCCCCGGGGAACAGGGCCGTACCGGTTATCTGCACCAGCTTCTTTTCTGTGGTCAGAATGGTCT
>ERZ1036416.376-NODE-376-length-15093-cov-3.921599_pt1 | contig 15093 bp, 13 predicted proteins | sample MGYA00514219_ERZ1036416 | MGnify/ENA primary metagenome ERZ1036416 (study PRJEB33795, sample SAMN09464945) | human gut metagenome | host: Homo sapiens | place: USA: Stanford, California | collected 2016-11 | study: EMG produced TPA metagenomics assembly of the...
TTTTTTGTCTTTATTGACTCTTCTTTCGCTTCCAAGAGAGCTTCACGTTTCTTTGTCTCGGCTGTTTTTAAGGCTTCCTCTATTATTTCTCTGGATTTAATCTCTGCTGATCCGATCTTATCTTCATATGACTTCTTACGATGAGCAATCGCTAAACTCCAACTTAGAGGCGCCACAACAACTATTGAGAGTATTACCGCTATTATTATACTTCCCAGTTGTGACATAAAAGCACCTCCTTATTCAATTTTCATTGTTCAAAACAACATTTTAATTTTAACAAAAAATGAACAAAAAGTAAAGTCGGTAAGGATTGTATACAAATTGTGTTTAGAAATATCACTTTATAAATTTCTCAAAATCTTCGGCACTCATATTTGCTCTGACAGCAGCCTCATCAATACTTAGTATTCCGTCATTGACCAAAGATGCAAGTATGCTTATAACACCTTCCTGTCTTCCTATCACCCTACCTTTTTCAATGCCTTTTTCAATACCTTTTTCTATTCCTTTTTCTATTCCTTTTTCTATTCCTCTGGCCTCTACTCTATCCAGCACTTCACACATATTAACTTTCTCCTTCCCTTTCAATTCGTTTATAGTTTCTTCAAATCTGTTATCGCCTGTCATTGCAGACATTAATGTTAGAAGTTCTTCCACATGGGCAATGCATCCTTAAGCGCGGCTTCATCTACCACGTTTCTACCGCCAAATAAAAGTACATTTAGAATATCCGCAAAAACGTCATTGTACTTTTCAAGCATCTTCTCTGTTACATCCTTATCTTGCATATCTCCTCCTTATTATACCAAAAATTTTTACTGTTGGATTATTCTTTGATCATATATCCTTATATTCCAATAAAAAAGGACTGCCGCAAGCGACAGCCCCATATTACTTATTAAGCATCCTTATATGTTTTCATTACAACTTTTCTGAGTATATCTACAGGTATCATTGTGAATGCAAGTATGAATATTACTATCCATCCCTGTATACTAAACGGTACACAGCTAAACATCTTTCCGATAAATTGGAAAGGTGCAAAAGGTACGGCACCTGCATTTACTATAAGCGCCTGTACTATGATTATTGCAAAGAACACTTTAAGGAAGCCTGTATTTTCATTAAGTCCCTTAAATATTCCGAAGCCTTCATCTCTTACATTAAATCCGTTAAAGAGTGCACTTGCTATAAAGAGTACAAAATATCCTGTAAGAAGTTCTTCCTCATTGCCGTCAAACAGATTTGCAAAGAACGGAACCTTAAGATATATAAAGCTGAGTACTGTAAGCCAGAGTCCCATACTTAAAATTTGAACAGCCATGTTTTTGCTGATGATATTCTCATCTCTTCTTCTTGGCTTTTCCATCATGTAGCTTTCTTTAGCCGGCTCATTTCCAAGCATTATTGCGCCAAGACCATCCATTACAAGGTTTACAAACAGAAGGTGAGTTACTTTAAGCGGCTCTTCCACTCCGAAGAACGGGGCGATAGCACTTACTATAACCGCAGTAACATTTATAACCAACTGGAACTTACAGAACTTAAGGATATTGTGATAGATAGTTCTACCATAGAGTATAGCGTCCTTTATAGATCTGAAGTTGTCATCAAGAATTACTATCTCACCTGCTTCCTTGGCAGCCTCTGTACCGTTACCCATAGCAAATCCTACATCTGCTCTTTTAAGTGCAGGTGAATCGTTTACTCCGTCTCCCGTCATACCTACAACAAGGTTCATCTCCTGGCAAAGTCTTACCATTCTTGACTTATCTGTAGGAAGAGCTCTTGCGATAACTCTGATATGAGGTATAAGTTTCTTTACTTCATCATCACTCATTTCATTGAGTTCTGCCGATGAAAGTGCTCTGTCTGAATTAGATTGTATAAGGCCTGCATCTTTTGCGATAGCAATAGCTGTTTCAAGTCTGTCACCTGTAATCATTACTACCTGGATACCTGCTCCCATAACCTCAGCTATAGCATCCTTAGCCTCAGGTCTTACATCATCTCTGATACCTACCAGACCTATGATAACTATATCATCATTTATAGTATTTTCTACAAGAGCCTTCTCCGAATATCCGAATGCCAAAACTCTCATAGCTCTTGCTGCAAGCTCGTCAATCTTTCTGTCAAGAACAGCCTTATCAATTGTCTTTACTTCACCGTTCTCATCCAAGAACTTCTTAGCCTTTGCAAGAAGTCTCTCAGGCGCACCCTTATAGAATGTCTTATCAAGAGAATCTATTCTTGCCTGGCTGAATTTATTTGTTGAGTTAAATCCCTGATGTGCTCCTACTACCAGACTCTTTTCATTTTGTAATGCATCAAAAGTAGCATGTCCTATAAATTTCATCAATGCCTGATCTGTTGCATTACCACCTATTACCACACCTCTGTCATCAAACAATGACTGAGTATTCTTACCGATTGCGATATCTATAAGACCTTTTACCTTGCTGTGATCGCTAAGATCCGGTATGGAAATGGAGTTTCCGTTTGCAAGGAAGAAATCCACCACTTCCAGACTTCCCTTTGTAATAGTTCCTGTCTTATCACTGAAAAGTATATTCAGTGAGCCTGCAGTCTCGATACCTTCAGCCTTTCTTACAAGTACATTATGATCAAGCATTCTGCTGGTATTTTGCATAAGTACCAAGGATATCATTAAAGGCAATCCTTCAGGAACGGCACATACGATAATAACTATTGCAAGAGTAACAGCTCTTATAAGATCCTGCACGATTGTCTGTGCTCCAAGAGCAAAATAGTTGCCGAATCCCCCCGCTCTTACTATAAAGTAAGCAAAATAAAGTATTGCTATTACCGTAGCACCTACATATCCGAAAATTGATATCTGATGCGCCAGCTTTCCAAGCTTCACCTTAAGTGGTGAATCAGGATCGTCTTCGTTCATTTCAAGAGCCATCTTACCCATCATTGACTTAAGTCCGACTCTCTTAACTTCTAAAACACCTTCTCCGTCAAATACTACAGCACCTCTAAAGAGTGAATGAGCATCCACAAATGTATCACCTGTGATATCCTCTTTTAAATCAAATCCCTCTTTTGCTGCAGTTTTCTTGCACTCCTCGGCCTCACCGTTTAGGGCTGAGTTGTCAACTCTTAAATCTCCGTCTATTAAAATACCGTCAGCAGGTATCTTATCTCCCGATTGTAAAAGTACAAAGTCTCCTACTACTACATCATCCACATCTATAACAGTTACAAGTCCGTTTCTGTAGACCTTACATGTGTCCTTCTTTGTGTTGTCCTTTAATTCACGATACTTTGTATCACTTGCCACACCTGTCTTTGCAGATACAATGGCTACTATTATTACAGCAATAATAGTTCCAAGCGGCTCATAAATTTCAGCATAGCCAAAGAAAAACATTACTATCATCAGTACTGCGATAGCAAGAAGTATCCTGATCATAGGATCATTGAATGTCTCCTTGAACTCCTGCCAAAAGGTGGTAGGTTCCGAATCAGGTATTACATTTGAGCCATGATCCTGCCTTGACTTTTCAACTTCCTTTTCAGTCAAACCGGTAAATTTCATATAATTTCCTCTTTCAAAATTTTGGGGAGAAAGCAGCCGCCCTCTCCCGTAATATTTATTACATATATCTACTTGCCAATTCCCCAAGACCCGGATCTGTGGTTCCCTGTCCTACAGCTGAGAACTTCCACTCGCCATTATGTCTGTATACCTCACCGAAGATCATTGCAGTCATTCCTGAATAATTTTCTGTAAGATTATACTTAAGAATCTCTTTATTGTTTGAAGCATCTACAAGTCTTATAAATGCATTTCTGATCATTCCAAATTCTTGACGTCTCTGTACCGCCTGATAAATATTTACAACAATAACGATTCTGTCATAAACTGCAGGTATGTTTTCAAGATCGATAGTGATCTGCTCGTCGTCCCCGTCACCCGCACCTGTCAGGTTATCACCCATGTGCATAACAGTACCTGAAGAGTGGCGAAGGTTTCCGTAATAAACCACATCACCTTTATTTACTATCTTGCCTCCCTGTAAAAGAAAAGCTGATGCGTCACAGTCTATATTGCCTTCCTGGCTTTGACCGCTGCCAAAGAGTGATGATAAAAATCCTCCACCTCCCTTTGGGGCCTCATCCCATCCGAGTCCGACTACTATTCTCTTTAAACCTGCATTCTCCTTTGACAGGCTTACCTTTTGTCCTTTTTGTAAACTGATAGACATATATCCTCCTAATGTCTGCGTATAGGGCTTAAGCTACCGCTATACCGTAATGATTGCAAAGTGCGGCAAGTCCGCCACCGAATCCGCTTCCAATAGCATTGAACTTCCACTCGCCCGCATGCTTGTAAAGCTCACCTACAACTACCGCTGTTTCGATAGAGAAATCCTCACCAAGGTCATATCTGATGATTTCAGCGCCGGTCACTTCATCTAAAATTCTGATATAAGCATTTGAAACCTGACCGAAGTTCTGTCTTCTGGAATCCGCATCATATATAGTAACTGTAAATGCAATCTTCTCAATATTTGCAGGCACCTTTGAAAGGTCAATCTTAATCTGCTCATCATCACCGTCACCTTCTCCTGTAAGGTTATCTCCCATATGAGTAACACTCTCTGACGGATGAGCCAAGTTGCCGTAGAAAATAAAATCTTTTTCTGTAGGGCATTTTCCACTTGCATCTACCATGAATGCCGCAGCATCCAAGTCAAAGTCCGCACCTGAATCAAATGCATTTACATCCCATCCAAGGCCTACGATAACTTTCTTAAGTCCCGGATTTGTCTTTGTAAGATCTACTTTTTGTCCTTTAGATAAATTTATTGGCATAAAATCCTCCTTTATTATACACCGAATTTCTTATAAAATTCGTTTTTAATATTTTCAAGTTTAGCTTTATCTTCAACTCTTTGTCTTCTGGCATCGTCCTGAATTCTCTTTGTTTCTTCGATACCGTTTACAATAGTTCTCCAAGACTTCTCCAAAGTATCCACCTTTATAGAACTTCCCGAAGCCATCTGAGCTGTAAGCTTTGCCTGCTCAACAGTATTTGTGGCATTCTTTAATATCATTTCATTGGTCTTTTTATCAAGCTCAGATAATGCCTCAGCCTGTAATCTCTGACGTTTGAGCATAATAGCCTGTGCAAGACTCTGCTTGAAAATAGGCAATGTAATAATAAAAGCCGAATTTATCTTTCTTATAAGATTTATATTACTGAACTCCATAGTCTTTAACATCGGAATAGTCTGCATAGCCACATTCTCAGCCACTCTTAAGTCCTGTGTTCTTTGCTCCAGCATCATAAGTGCATTGTTGAGAGTTGTAAGCTCGAATTGCATTGACTTATCACCTGTACGCTCCATCTCGGCAGTTCTCTCTGCTATAGCACCTTCCAGTTCCTTACATCCCTGCTCACCTGCCATGATATATTTTAAAAGATCATGATAATAATTTACATTTGATTCAAACATGGTATTGAGCTTTTTATTGGTCTCTTTGATCTCACCCTCATAGCCCTTAAGCTCCACATACACCTTGTCAATCTCACCGCCCATGGTCTGATATTTTGTCATTATCTTATCCAGCTGCTTTTTTATACCGCCAAAGAGCTTGTCAAAAAGACCCGGTTCCTGTTTGATCTCTTCAATATCAAATTTGCTCATGATATTGGTAAGAACACCCAACATCTTTGAAGTTTCTTCAATCTGAGCGATGTTCATACTGTTGAGTACCAAATCTGAAGATTTTGATATCTCTGTAGCAACCTCGCCACCAAATGTAACAATACTGTCAAGATTGTCAAGTTCTATCTTGCTTACAAGTGCATCAACCTCTGCCGAATCCGCCAATTCATTCTTGATTTTTGCAGACTCTACTGCAATATCAAAGGTTTGAACGGTAGGTAATGCTTCATTCTCTGCAACATCACTTGTCACCGCTTCAGCTTCTACGGTTTTTGCTTTTGAAAAATCAAGTCCCATCTTTCCTCCTATGCCCCGTTCCAAAATGTCACAAAGGCTCAATATTAGTTTTCATTAACCAAAAAGTCTTGAAAAAAACGATTTTTTCTTTTCCTTCACAGACCTCAGTCTATTGAAATCCGGTATGGCTATATCATAAAGATAATTGCCGATTATATGCTCTTCCATTATCTGAGAGTTATAGTATTTGCTTACATTATCATATCCCGTAGGTATAAAAAATACTATATCAAATCCTATCAGATTCAAAAAAGCAACAATTATGCTGTCTTCCAACGAAATAACTGTTTCCGTTGTATTTACTATTATAAGCTTTGGCGGACATTTTGTAAAATCAAAGCTTTGTATAAATCTTAAAATTTCCTTAGGTAAATCTAAAACAATTGTAATTATTTTGTATTCTGTACCGTTTTGTCCTGTTCCCGCTATAGTCTTCCTTCTTAAAAGCTCCGATAATTTATCAAGAATATAATCCTGAGTCTCAGCTCTTAAATAGTCGTATTTGTAGATTTGTGAATGCTTTATGCCCTCTCTGTCAAGTCTTCCGTTCTTAAAAAAAGACGGTACACCGGCTGCCACAGTGCAGTTTCTGTCATAAATATTTTCATTCTTATATATCAATGTCGTATCTGTCAGAAGATCTTTAATATTTTTAAAATATGTATCCGTATCCGAGTTTGCCACACCTGATATCTTGGCAAACATTACAGGAATATTTACAATATCATCGACTGTTGAAAAGTTCGGTCTAAACCTCGCCTCCTGCTTCCAGTAAATGTTAATCTCTTCATATGTAGTTGAAAGCTTTATAATATTTGCTTTAGAAAATTGCATATCTCTATACATTCCGGTATCCGAATACATCATAGTGTCCAGATCTCTTTCAGCATTATATGCCATCGTACCCATTGAAAGATTATTTCCGTCTGTAGGGAATTCATTTACCTTTAAGGTCTCTTCAAAATGTACCTCATATAATCTTTCCCCGGTAAGTTTATCTTCCTTTTTCTCCGGATTAAAGATAATTACATCTATCGGCAGCTTTGCCACCATATTTAAGAACAGACTCTCTGTATCGGTTTCCACATTTCCGAAATATATAAGTATGGGAGCAGGTGAATGAATATCGGTATTTCCAAGCAAATCCGGTATATATCTTTGGAACCAGCATAGAATATATATTCCCTTATTCATCATTTTATTGAGATCCATATTCATCAGTTTGCCGGTCTCTATCATGGTATCCACAAAGGCATCCCTTGCCACATCTATAAAAGTATTACTCTTTAGATTGATATTCTTCTTCAGATCCATGATAAGCTGATTTTCATTGGCATAATTGCCCCTTTTTATTTTTGAAATCTCGTCCACACTCGGATTTGTTATTTTATTGTTTATCACCTTTATGCTTCTGTTTGCTTTTTTCAAATCCTGATACAGCAAATACAGATTGTTTACATAGGTGTTTCTATTGTCACAACCGTTTATTCTTGCAAACATATTGTAGAAAAAGCTTGTATTCTCACCTCTTCTTGTATTCTTTAAATCCTCAAAGAGATCTCCGCTAAGCCATGTATTTGTATTGGCTTTTGCACTTGCTTTATTGCTGTACAAAAGTCTTTTACTTTTGTCTTCCTCATGCTGCTTTAAAAGCCACTGCAGATCAAACCCTGCCGGAAAGCTCTCGCTTCCCATACCCAAATCTATTGAGTATTCGGACTTCGGATCTATTGTCATATACTTTGAATCACCACCCGGTTGAACCAGAATAATATCCGCTCCCGCATTAGAAAGTATTTTTAAAGTAGACAGCTCTGAAAAATTTACATTTCCCCAAAATATAATCTTAGGTACATCATCGTTTCCGAGTCTTTCCATAATATTATAAAAATTATAGTAGAGCCAGCACATTATCCTTATAAAATTATTCTTTAAGATATCTATATTTTTACCCTGGCGCCTTAAAACTTCCAAGGTATCATAGATTCCGTCGGCTATGGATGCCCTCTGATAATCTTTTATTCTCGGCAGCCATTTCTTTAAAGCCTCCGCCATAAATCCCGGACCGTGAACATATTTATCTCCGATTATTTCATTAAAATATGCTATATTGTCCGCAGTAGGATTTTCTATATTTTTATCTATAATTGCCCCTTCTCTCTTGGCCAAATCATAGTATTTTCTGATAAATTCAAGTATTGTTTCATCATAGGAATTTATTCTGTAAAAATATACTCCCTTCGGTTTTCTTTCATTTTGCCTTTTAAAAAAGTCTTCAAGCCCTTTTATCTTCTGATGCAATAACATGCATTCATCCCCTTTCAAGTCAAAACTTTTCTTATCTTATAAAGCTCTTTGTAAAATTATATACTGCATCATACGGTACAGCCAGATTTATATTTTGCCCCTCACTGAAACCTGAAGTGCTTATGCCGATCACTTCTCCGTACATGTTCAGTACCGCTCCTCCTGATGAACCGGGTGATGTAGGAGCGCTGAACTGTATCATATCCACATTATCTATATTTCTAAAACCTGATATAATACCGTCTGAAACCGAATTAAAAAGCCCCAGAGGGCTTCCTATCGCCACTACCTTTTGCCCTCTTACAAGGCTTTCTTTTCCGCTATACAGCCTCAACGGATTTAACACTCTTGAAATTCTTATTATTGCCAAGTCCAGATGATGATGATATTTTATAACCTCATTTGTCTCATATATTCTCTCATCATCTTCTATTCTTACCTCAAAATAATATCCGCCTCTTATAACATGATTATTGGTGAGTATAAAACCGTCTCTACCGATCATTATACCCGAACCTGTTCCAAGAAGCTTCTTACGGTTGTCAAATACCGCTATCATTACAATTGATGTTGACAGTCTTGCAAGTTCCACATAGCTTAACTCTCTATCTCTGCTCACATTTACCGCAGGTATCTGAGTGCTGGCGGAAGTACTTGCCCCTGTATTCGGATGATTGTTAACCGGTGCGGCTGCAGGTGAAACACTAACCGCCTTAGTTTTAGAGTCTCTGTCTTTTCTTCTGGTGGATGCCAGGCTTATGGTAACCGTTTTTCTCTCACCCCCCGTATTTACCGGTGCGGCATTCATTCCGTTCGCTCCGGTATCGGTAGGCTGTTGTATCTGATGATTTTGGGTAGGCTCATCCGGCTCATATATCATCTTGCCGTCATAAAAATCACCGAGCTTTTTTGTGTAAAAATATTCATCCAGTACGGAGATATCTTTTGCATACTGCAGCAGGCATACATCCATACCGAGTAAATTAAGAAAAACAAAAAAATAGATTTCCGATTCCTTTTGTATATTCTCCGCTACTACCTTTATATTCTTATCTCCGTTTATTTTGATATCCGAAAAATTATCTTCAAGCCAATATAAGAGCTTTACCATTATATTTTTTTCTATTGTATCCGAAATATTCTTCTTGTACTTTTGCAGGAGTTTTTGCATTTCCTTTACTGCTTCTATAAGCTCATTTTCGATTATATTATTTTGTCTTACTAAAGCCGTATCAAAATGACCTGTGGATATAAAAACTTCATAAGCCCTCTTTTGCTCCATACAATCACTCTTTATTTCCAATGAGTCAAGATATTTATAGTATATCCTTCCCTGCTTCATCTCAGATTTCAGATATTTTCTAAGTTCATTTATTTCCTTATTTGTATTTGCGTTTGCACCTGTAAACTTTACCATGTAGGTGTTTCTTATTTCACCTGCTTTGTTACCCCTTACTCTTCCAAACTCTGTAATACTGTTTATATTTATAGGATTCAATCTATATTTCGGCATACTTGCTCCATTAAAATCTGTCTTTCTTTTATTATATATTATATGGTATAATTATATCAATATTAGCGAAAAATATAAGCCTATATTCAATATTTTTTGACAGGGGTTGGTCATGAAAGATTCCAGTATTTACTATAGCGTGGGTGCACTGCTTTATACCGATGCAAATAACACGGGTATTATAGACGATATAATGCTTGAAAGATTTAATATTCCATTTTCTTTAGCTTTTTCATTTGACATGGCAAGTAATGATGCCGAAGCGGATAAAGCTGAGAATATACTTATAAAGACCTTGGATAAACTGTTTGTTTCAAAAAAAGAGAGAGAGTTCTATATACCTAAACTGTTTATAAAAGTGCTTTCCACCTCACATATAGCCCACTTGTATAAAAAATTCGGCAGCTTACTGGATATGATTACCGGCTTTATATTACCCGACTTTTCCGTATCAAATGCCGATATATATATTTATGAAATGCAAAGAATAAATTCGGTACTTTCCACTCCTGTGTATATATTACCTGAACTTGATTGTGTATCACTTCTTGACCTTCGAAACAGATATAATTATCTGTATGCAATTAAGGAAAAACTTGCCGCATATGAGGACTATGTTTTAAATATTTTGGTTGCGGCAGGCAGTATACTCAATATGCTCTGCGTCAGGCACAGAGTTGATGAAAGCATATATCAAAGCGGCCCGGTTGCAGGACTGTTGTCCGACATTATTGCAACTCTTTCAAGTGATTATATAATATCGGCACCTGCCTATGAATACTATGCAGGTATCGGCTGGCAGGAAGGTCTGGGAAAGGAAATTGAGCTTGATAAATTAAACGGTTTTGTAGGTAAAACGGTTGTGCATCCGAAACAGATACTTGTGGTAAACGATGCCTATAAAGTTCCAAGTATTGACTATGATGATGCTCTAAGTGTACTTGATGACAAGAAGATGTATCGTTCCTGTCCCAATGTTAACAATACCAGAATAAATGAACCGAAGATTCATTACAGTTGGGCAATGGAAGTTATCTTACTTGCGCAGTACTTCGGAGTAAAAAAATATTAAAAATGTGTGAGTCTTTCCAACTCACACATTTTTTAAATGTCCTTCATTTTCTTTATTATTCCCATGCATTTATAATTATTTAAGCATGTATATTCTATTTCGCTTTCTCTTTCACCGGCAAGCTTTATGATATGCCTAAGTTCTTTATCATCCTTATATCTTTCATCTATAAGTATCTTCCACGGAACTCTCCTAAGCAGTACTCTTGTAGTCTCTCCTATGCCGGGCTTTATAAGATTTATATCCTTTATACCGTATTTATCCGCCTGCTTTTTTACTTCAATAATTCCCCTTGCTCCTCTGATACTCTCATCCTTTACATATTTTTTAAAAAGCTTTTCTATATTTTCAATGAAGTGATAACTCAAATCATTTTCTTCATATTCCTTATAGTAGACCGCACCGTGAAAATCGTCTTTACCTATTATATCGTATCTAAGAAAAGTCCTGCTTACCAGTCCACATACCGTAGCATTAAGTGCAGAGCTTGGAATAAAGATATCGTCATAAGTGCCTGCCAGTTCCGTCTCACCTGCAGGATCCGATACCACTGCCAGTTCCTCAGATACCCCTTCATAATTTTCACAGGCTGATTTCAGTTCTTTAAGTATTGCACCCTTGCCTATCCAGCCATCCACAAACAGTATATCTTTTGCCTTGTGACGCGCAAGTATATACTTCATAGCATTATCATCAATGCCCCTGTCTCTTATTATAGAAACGGAATAATGTGCCACATCGGTTTCATACTTCCATTTTATATATCTTTTAAGCAGCACTCCTATCGGAGTACCTGCTCTTGCCAGAGAGACCAAAACCACATTTTTCCCTCTTTTTTCTATTACTTTATCTGCCAAAGATGCAAGAGAATCAGCCATTTTCTGTCCGAAAACCTTGAATGAATCAAAATATATTTTCATATATTCCTCTGTGGGTATATACTCTATCGGCAGCATTTCACTGTAATGCATTCCTGATTGTATAAGCTTTTCCCTTTCCACACTTGGCAGAGGTTCTACCAGTCCCGTAACATCCTTTAAGAGAAAAATGACATCGCTTTCTTTGTAACTACTCTTCATTATCCCACCTGATCAAATATATATTTTTATTTCCTGAAAGTCTGATTGCCTCCAGGATATCGGCTTCTCCTTCAATTTCTTTTCCGTCCGTAACAAGGAAGAATATATCAGACTCCTTCAAATCATATATATAGGTCTGTCTGTTTTTATCATATATACTTCTTACCTCATATCTGGTATGAAGGGGATAATCCTCTAACTTTGATACCTCAATAGGACTTCTTGTAGATGAGTGCACATATACATCTGCATCTGAAACGGCATCTATATACTCTGCCAGTTTTATCGGGACATAGATAAATTCTTCAGTTCCAAGTACCGTTACAGTCTTTTTATCCTTCAACAGAGTCTTTAGATTAATTTTTTCTTCCAAGAACTCTCCAAGCCTGTCAGTCTCCGCATCCAGATCCTTTATATTTAAAAGCCGTCTTGTTCTGATATCCGTCTTAAAATTAATTGTTTTTACATCATCGCTGCTTAATGTAGTGTTGATTCTGTACACATCGCCATTGGTCAAAGTATCAACCACATCGTCTTCAAAACCTTCTTTATCTATATCTCTTATATAGACTATATCCACATTCTTTTCTTTAAAGAATTTTCTTCTTTCTTCTGACAATGTATTTGTAAGAGGTGCTATGGCATATTTTTTTCCACCTTTAAATATGCTCTCAATCTCCTCTATACAATGCCATATAGTATTTCCTGTGGTGATCTCATCTTCAACAAATACTATTCTGTCTACTTGATTATATATCTTTTCCATATCTTCAAGTACCAGTCTTTGCTCCATAGCATGACTGTGTGCCTCTGTAAAATGTATATACTCATTTTGTGCACATATATTTTCTCTGGTTGTCTGCATGAAAAAAGCTCCCGCACTGCTTGCAAGAGTAGCTCCTATCGCTATTGCAGTCTCCGCAAATCCTATTACAAGTGAATTCTTTAAAATTTCACTTGATAAATTCGCAAGAGTATCATACTCATTTTTCACATCCCCGATCAATGCAATCTTATGCTTTCCCTGATTTGCATTAATTATCAAATAGCCTCTCTTATTATTATTAAGACGTTTTGCAAGGCTTATCTTATCCATACTACCACCTTTTGACATAAATATAGGGGTGACTTTCGCCACCCCTATATTCTAAATTATTTTTACTTAAATTTCATCCTCTGTATTATAAATTTGGTATACCTGATATTCTTTTATAAATTCAAATCCAAGTCTTGAGGCCAACTCCACAGAGTGCTGATTTCTAACATCTATATAAGGATTTATTTTTTTATCTTCCAGATAAAGTGACACATTTGATGCTGCCGTGAGCGCAAGGTTTCTTCTCCTGTAGTCAGGATTTGTAGCAAAAACAAGCTCCATAAATTCGTCGCCATATGCTCTACCCGCACAACCGCTTAATGCGACTCCGTCTTTATATACCATATATCCTGTCGCATCTTTGGCAAATTCATCTCTGTTATCAAAACATGCGGCGAAATCTTCGCTCCACATATCCTTTAACAAGGCATCATAATCATCCGGTCTGACATTATCAATATTCAAACCTTCCTCAAGCGCCCCGTTTAACTCTTCCAACAGTGCCCTGTTCTCAACACCTTTAAAAGCTAAAAGATATCTTGAGAAATTTCTATATCTGCAATCTATATTTTCTACAAGCCAGTCTATCCATAACTCTGAAGTTGGAATTATATAGGCTCCTTCTCCATGTCTTGCAATAGTTCCCCACAAAGAAACAGCTCTGTCCTTCTTTGGAGTAACTCCTACTATATACATATAGTGATATACCTTTATAACACAGTATGAAGCTGTGCCTGTGGCCGGTATCCATACTTTTCCGCATTTGCCGGCAAGTGCAAGCCTGACCAATATATCATCTGTTGCCAATTCAGACAGACCTTCCCTCTCATTTAAACCAAGTTCAATCATAACCTTTCCTCGCCTACTCTTTCTTTTTATCTTTCATAAGCATAGTTTAACACAAAGAATTGGTTAATACTACAATAACATTAGTAAAAATATGAATCTCTTTCTTAAATTTAGACGAAAAAAGCTACCCAAAGACTTTTACAATGGGTAGCCGGTTCTTATTATACAAACATTATCCTATAACATTAGCCATACGAATTACAGGTCTGTAGTTATAGTTTGAAATAATTATTCCTGTTCTTGAAGATGAAGCATGTACCACCTTACCGTCTCCGATATACATAGCAACATGGCTTACAGATCTGCCTGAACCGTAGAAAAGAAGGTCGCCCGGCTGAAGCTGGTCTGCACTTGCAACTGTAGTACCTCTGGTTGACTGCTCTGAAGATGTTCTTGGAAGTGAAACACCTGCAGCATTTGCAAGAATATATTTTACAAATCCTGAGCAATCTGCGCCTATATAAGGATTTGTTCCTCCGTAGATATATCTGCCGCCTACAAAAGTCTTTGCAAAGTTTGCAATCTCTTCTCTCTTATTTGAAGCTGTAGCCTGAACTATGCTCTTTGTTGCTGAAGCGGCAGCCTCTTCCGCTGAATCCATCTCATCTATAGAAGTGTCTCCATCCTTTATAGAAATATATCCTTCTACATCATTATATGAAACTTTTGCGTATCCGCCACCCATATCTTCAAGTATCTGGAATACGTCACCCTTGTTTGCCTTACCGATTGTATCGTTTGATGTCATGCTCTTATATATATCAAGTGTATTTGCCTGTACTGTAACTATATATGTACCGCTTTTAAGAGCCGGTCCTCTCAACACTTCCTCATGAAAGTTTGCAACTTTTCTAACTGATGTTGTTGCAAAGGATGTAACAGGTGAAATTGTGCTGATAGTCAATGCTGATAATATTCCAATTATAATTCTTTTTGTGTTCTTCATTTTCGGCTCCTTAAATCTCTTCTATGCTAAACCCGGTCCGTCCGGCATTTAAATCTTTAATAATTACAAACGATTTATGTTTGTTAAGTAAATGTTACGAAACTTAGTATAAACTCACTAAGAGAATATGTCAAGCTTTTTATTCAAGCTTTAATATTTTTTTCCTATACCTTTTTATAATGGCAAAAAGGTTATAAATACCATGTAAACATCGTATTTATAACCT
>ERZ1036416.383-NODE-383-length-14922-cov-4.144750_pt1 | contig 14922 bp, 12 predicted proteins | sample MGYA00514219_ERZ1036416 | MGnify/ENA primary metagenome ERZ1036416 (study PRJEB33795, sample SAMN09464945) | human gut metagenome | host: Homo sapiens | place: USA: Stanford, California | collected 2016-11 | study: EMG produced TPA metagenomics assembly of the...
GATACAGAACTGGATCAATCAACTCCCTCGAAAATCCTTTCATTACAGTTCGCCGGAGGAATTATTTCAGACTGTCCTACTTGATCTTGCAATCTAGCGAAAAGTTTCGCCGGAATGCGCTCTTGCCCGCCTCCCCGGTAAATGTTAGAATGAGAAAAAATACAGACCAGTTATATTGGAAAGGAGTCCTATGGCCAACGAGGAGCAGAGAAATCCAAATCCGGGTGAAGAAAAGAAACCGGGCAATGTGGTTCTCTTCTATATTATCCCCTTTCTCCTCATCAATCTCCTGATCTTTTTCTTGGTGACCCTGCGTCCCAAGTTTAAGCTTCATATTGAGGAGTCTTCCGATTTTCGCACGGCGGAAATCCAAGTGGAGATGCACCCGCGCCTGCCGCTCGCCGCATTTGAGGTCAAGCTGGATGATACACCGCTGAATCTTGAGAACCTCGGCGGTGGCCACTATAAGGCTTCGGTCGATAAAAACGGAACGCTGGAAGTCACGGTTCGCTACATCAACGGCATGCACCGCACCCAGTACGAGCACATAGGCTCCGTGGATGACCAGCCGCCGTTGATTTCGGGCGATGAGCTCGACGGCAATATGTTAACCGTGAGCTTTGACGATCCGCAGTCCGGCATTAACTACGACTCCATCTATGCCATGGATGCCGATGAGGAGCGTGTTCTTCCGAGCAGCATCGATGAGAGCGAGAACAAAGCCGTATTTCAGGTTTTGACCTCGCGCCTGGAAGTCCATATATCCGATCAGCTGGGCCACGAGGCGGTTGCGAACTTCACCGAGCTCGATGCGATGGGGAACGGCGGCGACAACAGCCACGAGTACCACACCTACGGCACGGATGATAAGACCAAGGAAACCACTGCCGAGGAAGAGAGTTCCGCAGAAAAGAACAGCGGTAAAAGCAGTAAAACGCAGAAAAAGACGAGCAGCGCGTCAACAACCGCTGCCGCAAGTTCTAAGGCAAAAGAGACTTCCGCAGCCGCTAAGACTACGGCCGCAAGCTCCAAGGCTAAGGAGACTTCCGCGGCCGCTAAGACCACGGCAGCCAGTTCCAAGGCTAAGGAGACTTCCGCGGCCGCTAAGACCACGGCAGCAAGCTCCAAGGCTAAGGAGACTTCCGCGGCCGCTAAGACCACGGCAGCCAGTTCCAAGGCCAAGGAGACTTCTGCTGCAAGTAAGACCACGGCCGCAAGCTCCAAGGCTAAGGAGACTTCCGCAGCTAAGACGAGCAGTAAGGCGAACGCAGTGAATAACAGCGGTGCACCCGCGCCCGGCGAGACCATTTCCGGCGGAAAAAGCGGGCCCTCCGCAACGCGCGAGAGTAAAAAGAGCGGATCTACCGCAGCCATTCAGACGGTAGAACCTCTGAATCCTTGAGCAGGCCCGGTTTTTCAACAGAAAAAAGCTCGAATCCGAACGGATTCGAGCTTTTTTGATTTCCGCTTTGCAAGCACGGGAAAGCAAAATTCAGAAAATTCCCTGCCAAAGATTGCCGAGCGCGCTCAGCAAGAGGTTATTCCGATAGAGGAAATACACCCAGGGACTTGCCTCTACCTGCCCCAGTATGCCGCTGCCGATCGGCGTATACTGAAAGAGATTCAGGATGAGGAAGCCGAGCCAGAGGAAAAAGAGTCCCTCCGCCAAGCCCAGTGCGGCTCCCGCAATTTGATTCATGCCGTGAATCACGGGGAGTGCGGTAAACAAATTCAAAAAACGGAATACACAGTGGAGCAACATGCGAAACAGAAGGAAAAGCAAGGTGAATCCGAGGTAATTCAGGAGCGTTCGCCCCAAAAAATCCGCGGCATACTGCTGAAACTCTGTCGCGCCGACTGCCTGCCAGGCTTCTGTCGTGTTATTTTTGCGGAGTCCCTGTTTAAAATTATCCGGTATGGGCAGATTTTCAATGACGCGGTCCTGTCCCGCGCTGTCTGCGGTCTGGCGATCCGTCACTGTGTCCAAGCCTATCTTTTCGGTAATATACCGCTCGGCAGCCGCCTGCATCCCCGTGTTTTTTGCCAAAAAACTCGCCGTACTCGGGAGCGCAACCCGCGCAAACAGCGTCGTGAGAATCAGGGCAAGGGCGCTCACCGTGAGACGCAGAAAGCCTCTCCGGTGACCGTCCAGTGTCATTCCGAGCAAAAACAGAGCGATTAAGAGCGTGAACCAATTCCGGTCGAGCCAGGCTGTGACTTGTACCGCCATCAGCCTAAGAAATCCTCTTCTTTCAGGATTAAGAGACCGTCCTTATTATAGCGCTTCGAGAAGAGTCCGCTGAGCCTTCTTCCGAGCGGCGGTCTCTCCGCATGATCTGCCGCCTCTTCGATCAAAATTTCCGCATTCTTTCGCGTGAGGCTCACACCGTCTTCCTGTAACAATTCAATTCTCTCATAGAGCGCATTCATGCTCTTTCCGGTCATGACACAGTCTATGTTCCGCGCATATGCGGCGGCGTAATTCGCGAAGGCATCCTTCGTCAGGAGTTCATTCTCCTTGGCCCGCCTCCTCTCGGCATCGAGTTTCGCCCTGTCCTCCGCACGCGGCACCGCTCGCTGCGCGGGGCGCTGTGCCTCCGCTTCCGCGCGCGCCGCCGGGACTGTCTCCGGTTCGCGGACAATGATTTCTTCCGCCACGCGGTTCAAAAGTTCTTCCGCGCGCCGTGCCTCTTCTTCCTTTCGCCGCGCTTCCTCTTCTCTTTCGGCCGCAGCTTTCGCTTCCGCCGCAGCGGCCGCGGCCTCCGCAGCCTTCCGCGCATTCTCGGCGGCTTCGCGCTCGGCAAGGCGTCTCGCCTCTTCTTCCGCGCGTCTTGCCTCTTCCTCCGCGCGTTTCGCCTCCTCTTCTTTGCGGCGCGCCTCCTTCGCTTCGAGCGCGGTCTTAACCGCCTCTTCCCGTAGGCGTGCCTCCGCCTCACGGAACTTTGCCTCCGCGGCAAAGTAGGCTTTTACATCCTCCCGCTTATCCGCGGTGTGGAAAACCGTCTCGACCTCCGGATGCGAAGCCCGAAGTCTGGTGAGCTGCAGCGGATTGTCAATGAGAAGGACGGTGCGCATACCGCCGTCGGCCGCGATGAGCTGAATCAGCTCGCTGAGGCTCACATCGCTTAAATCGCCCGCTTCTTCAATGATGAGGTCGCGTCCCGCGGTCTTCTCCGCCGAGTTTCGGACACCGTAGACATTGAGTCGCTCTGCCTTTACCTTGGCCGCCGGACGCTTAAAGCCGGTTACGGCCTGCGCCTCCTTGAGGCGCTCCACCGCGGACTGTAAGCCCTCCTCGGGCGTTCTGCCTTCAATCAGGGCATTGAAGGAGCCCGGTGTACGAAGCAACTTCGGCTGTCTCGGTACTTCCCGTCTTGCCTCCGCGCTCTCTTCGACAAGCACCGCTTCTTCCCGAGGCTGCTGTTCCGCAGCGGCAACTGTTTCCGCGGGCTTCGTTTGGCTCGCTTTTTCTTCCGTCGCCGCAGCGCTCACGGCTTCCGGGCTTTCCTTTGCCGTCTCTTCGATCTCGGGCTTTTTTTCCGCCTCGATTACACTCTTTTTAATCTGTTCGGCTTCTTTGTCCTGCTCAATCCGACGGAGTGCCGCTTCTTCGCGCGCGAGCTGCTCTCTTCTCTCCTGAGCCGGGAGTTTCGGCAGCACCTTGGTCTCGTCGAGTTTTGCCTCGCGCTGCCGAATGGCCTCTTCGGTCTCGGCCGCGCGCGCTTCGGCGCGCAGTTTTGCCGCCTCGCTCTCTTCCTCATAGCGCAGGCGATCCACCATGAGCTGTTCCGTTCCCGGGAACTCGGAGGTCTCGCTGCGCTCTCCGCTAGAGACCACATAGTCCCGCGAGAGGCGGGCGCTTTCTTCACGGTAGCGCTGCTCCACGCTGCGCGCATCCTCCTCCGCGGACGGGAGCGCACTTTCCCGAAGCTCTGCCGCTGTCTCGCGCAACGGTTCTTGCACGGTCTCGGTACTTACCGGTGTCGCTGCGGCCTTGGCTCTTACACCGTTCCGTTTCTCCTCCTCCAAGCGACGGAGGTGCGCATCGATTTCCGCATCGATATCATTCTGCGCGGGTGCTTCCTGCGGCTTGGCCGCTTCGGTCCAGGAGGGGATTCCTGTCGAAGCCGCCGCCGGCGTCTGAAACGTGGGAACATTGCGATAGCGCTCTTCGCTCGGCGCAGCCTGTTGAAGCGGCGCCTGATCATAACTCTCTTCCGGCTGCACAAAAGCCGCAGGCTGTGTAAACGCTGCGGGCTGCGCAAACGCTGTCGGCTGCGGCTGCGTCATCGGTGCCGCGTACTGTTCCGCAAGCGCGGGCGCCGGCTCCATCCCGTACGGCTCTGCCGCGGTCTGATACGGCAACTGCGTACCGTACTCTGTCGCCATCATGGGTTGCTGCGCATAGGGTGTCGTGAGCGGTGCCGGTTCGCGCACCGCATTCTGACGCGGCGCGGTGGGCTGATAGTAAATTTCACCCTGCAGAATGCTCTGCTGATATTCGTTGAGCGGCTCCCCTTCTCCCTCGGCCTTTAGGCGCAGGGCCTTTTGCACCCACTCGCCGGTGCCGAAAAGTATGGTAATGCGGTCGCAAAGGTCCAGGCAGGCTTCCCGCATGCCGGCTCTGTGGTAGAGTTCCGCGAGTTCGTACATCCACTCATCGGAGAGTTCCTCGCTCACATACTCCTCAAGCGGCGGCATGAGCTGCTGCGGCTGTGCCCCCTTTGCCTTGAGTATCAGATAGCGGAGCAGCTTTTGGCGCGTATCCTGGGGCGCAAGTCTCTGAAACTCCTCAAAGCACTCCTCCGCCTCATCTATGCTGTTTACCTTCAGAGCGAGCTGCGTCAGCTTAAAGAGCAGCCCTCTTCCCATCGGGGTACGTTCGACCGCCAGAAGCAGAATATCCTTTGCCTCCGCGTACTTCCCGACCTTTTCATAAATCTCGGAGACCTGCGTCAGGAGACTTACATTTGACACGCGCCTCCAGTCAATTTTATCGGCGATCTTCACCGCCGTCTGATAGTCGCCAAGCCCCGCCTGCTTTCGCATCTGCTCTACTTTTACGTTCAGTTCGTGCTTGTCCATCCGCTTCCTTTCCGTCTCTCTAGAGCTCCGTTCTTCCTTCCAAGGCACGCAAGAGCGTGACCTCATCGATATATTCCAAATCGCCGCCCACCGGCACGCCGCTCGCAATTCTGGAGACCTTAATGCTGGTCGGTTTGACCAGCTTTGCAATGTACATCGCTGTGGTCTCACCCTCCAGACTCGGATTGGTCGCGATGATGACCTCTTCCACATCGCCCTCCAGACGGCGCATCAGCTCTTTCAGCTTGATGTCCGAAGGCCCGATGCCGAGCATCGGGGAAATGGCACCGTGCAACACATGGTAGACGCCTTCGTATTTTCCTGTTTTCTCATAGGCTGCGAGATCTCTCGTGTTCTCGACCACCATAATCTGTCTGTGATTTCGCTTGGTACTCTTACAGATGGGGCACAGATCCTCATCGGTCAGCGTAAAACATTCCTTGCAATAGCGCACATTCTGCCGTGCGCTGCGGATGGCGTCGGTCAAAGACTCGACGCGCTCCGGCGGCATGTTGATAATATGAAACGCAAGGCGCTGCGCGGACTTTCTTCCGACGCCCGGCAGCGCGGACAGTTCTTCCATGAGCCTTGTGATTTGTTTGCCGTAGTAGTCCATTGAAAGCCTTATTTTTAGAAGGGGAGGCCGCCGGTCAACTTGCCCATCATCTGCTGGTTTTCGGTCTCCGCCATGCGAAGCGCCTCATTGACCGCAGCCTTGATGAGATCCTCCAGCATCTCGACATCGTCCGGATCCACCGCATCCTTGTCCAGCGTAATCTTGCTGACCTCTCTGCCGCCGACCACCGTGACGCGCACCGCGCCGCCGCCGGCCGTCGCCTCGAATTCCTTGCTCTCGAAGGCTTTCGCCTGCTCCTCCATCTGCTTCTGCATCTTCTGGAGCTGCTTCATCATGTTATTTGCGTTGCCGGGCATACCGTTAAATCTTGCCATCTTTCTTCTCCTCTTCTCTCTGGTTTTGCGCCGCAGCGCTTAGCTTTCCCGCTCAATCGGGAAGTGAATTTGTTCCCGTAACTCTTCATCCGTAATGCGATAGCTCCGCGCCGCCGTTCCGCCCCGCACATACTTGGTGCCGAGCGAAAATGTCCGCCCGTAACGTGCGGTCAGGCAGTCCTCCAAGGCCTTGAGCCCTCCGCTCTGAAAGCTCTTTTCTGTAATTTCATCCGGACAGCAGAGGATCAGTCTTCCGCCCTCCTCCGCCGCAAGTTCGCAGCGATGTAACATGGGGCCGTAAATGCCGCCGATACTCTCTGCGATGCTGCCGAGCTCTCCGCGGATTTTCATAAAGTCCTCGTAGGCCGCGCGCGGCAGGGCAACTTCCTGAACAACTGTCTCCGCCGCCTCCGGAACCTCGGTCTGCCGCTCGGCTTCCGCCGTCGCCGCGACCGTCTGCACCACACCTCGTTTTCCGAGTTCCTGAATCCGCTTCTCCAGGCGCGCAATGCGGCTGAGAAGCGCATCGCCGTCCGTATCCATCTCCGGCTCCGAGAGCCGAATCAGCGAGAGCTCCGTGAGCGTTCGCTTGTCCGTGGCATAGCGGAGTTGCTGGGCCAGTTCCGATTGCACGCGAATCGCGCGAAGCAGCACCGCCTTGTTCGCCTGTTCGGCATCCTCCCGGAGCTGCTTCAGGCGCTCCCCGGCACAGTCCACCAAACCGTCCGCGCGCTCCGCGGTCTTTAAGACCAGCAGGTTTCTGAGATACCAGAGGAAATCCGCATTGAACTGCCCGAGCTCACGCCCTTCCAAAAAGGCGCGGTTCAGAATTTCAAGCGCTTCTCCGGCCCGGCCGCGCAGCAGCGCGCGAAACAGCCCGGAAAAGACCGAGACATCCACGGCGCCGAGTATGTTCAGCACCGCCTCGTAGCGTATCTCTCCGTCCGGACAAAAGGCTACGCACTCATCGAGCAGGCTCAGCGCGTCTCGCATGGCGCCGTCCGCCTGCGTCGCAATGTAGCGCAGAGCTTCCTCTTCCGCCTGTATCCCCTCGGCTGTCGCGAGTTCCCGCAGGCGCTCCGCAATGGTGTCCGCCGTGATGCGGCGGAAATCGTAGCGCTGGCAGCGGGACAGGACGGTGACGGGTATTTTACTCTGCTCCGTTGTCGCCAAAATGAAAATCACATAGGGCGGCGGTTCTTCCAGGGTCTTAAGGAGCGCGTTGAAAGCGCCGCTCGAGAGCATGTGCACCTCGTCGATGATAAAGACCCGGTATTTCCCCGCAGTCGGCGGGTACTGCACCTGCTCCTTAATGTCGCGGATGTTATCGACGCCGTTATTCGATGCCGCATCGATCTCCTGCACGTTCATGGAGCTCTCCGAGAGTATGGCCCGACAGGATGCGCAGACACCGCAGGGGTTGCCCCGCTCCGGCTGCTCACAGTTCACGGCGCGCGCCATAATCTTTGCGACACTCGTCTTACCCGTGCCCCTGGTCCCGCAGAAGAGATAGGCGTGCCCCACACGCCCGCTCTCGACCTGGTTGCGGAGCGCCGTGCAGACGGCATCCTGTCCCTTTACCTCATCGAAGTTTTGGGGTCTCCATTTGCGATAGAGTGCGACATACGCCATCTCAGCGGTCTCCGAACGAGAGGCCAAGGAGCCGCGCCTCTTCGACAATCGAAGAATTCGGATCCACCACCTTTAACTTGCCGGCCGACTCTTCGAGCGGAATGCTCGTAATCTCATTGTTCCGGATGACCACCATCTGTCCGAACTTGCCGTCGTAAATCAGCTTTGCCGCGCGCGCGCCGAGACGCGTTGACAGCACACGGTCATAGGGGTTCGGCGCACCGCCGCGCTGGGTGTGTCCCGGCACGGTCACGCGCACTTCCTGCCCGGTGAGCGCCTCGATTTCCGCGCCGATCTCATAGGCAACCGAGGGATAGCGCCGCGCCGCAAGCTTGGTTTTTCTCTCCTTCTTGCTGAGCGCCGCGGTCTCCTTGGAGATTGCGCCCTCCGCAACCACGATAATCGAAAAACGACTGCCCGCTTTCTGTCTCTTCTGAAGCGCCTCAATCACGGCGTGAATGTCATAGGGAATTTCCGGAATCAGGATGATATCCGCGCCGCCCGCGATTCCCGCATAGAGCGTGAGCCAACCCACCTTGTGTCCCATGACCTCGACAATGAAGACTCTGCCGTGCGATGCCGCCGTCGTGTGAATGCAGTCAATCGCATTGGAAGCAATCTCAATGGCACTCTGGAACCCGAAGGTCTCATCCGTGCCGTAGAGATCGTTGTCTATGGTCTTCGGCAGGGAGATAATGTTAAGTCCCTCCTGGCGCAGCAGGTTTGCCGTCTTCTGGCTTCCGTTTCCGCCGAGCACGCAGAGGCAGTCAAGCCCCAGCTTCCGGTAGGTCGCCTTCATGAGTTCCACCTTATTGTTTCCGTTTTCATCCGGCACCGTCATCTGCTTGAACGGCTGCCGGCTGGTGCCGAGCAGGGTGCCGCCCCGCGTGAGTATGCCCGAAAAATCACTCTTTAACAGCAGACGGTAGTCCTCATACATAAGGCCGCGGTAACCGTCCCGAAAGCCGACAATGTCCACGCTCTCGTACAGATTGTAGAGCGCCTTCGCAATGCCGCGCATGGTCGCATTCAGCGCCTGGCAATCGCCGCCGCTGGTCAGCATACCGACGCGAATTCTGCCGCCCTTTTTCTCTGTTTTTGCCTTCTCCGACTTCTCTCTCTCTAACTTTTCTTTTTCTGCCATATCCGACTCCTCTTACCGCTTGCGTATGCACCTCAAAACGCCGCATACTTGTCAAAAGTATACGACAGATTCGGCCATATCACAAGGAAGCCCAAAACAAAAAAAGACGGCTCTGCCGTCTCTCTCTGTCAAATCAAAAACAAGCCGCACATCCCGCTTTGAACGGGAGCCATGAACGTTACCGCGGCAGCCAGCTCGGCGACGGCGATCCCGCATCGCCCGTACGCATTTGCTTAGTGCTGCTGCATTCCTGCCCTGACACGGTTCACAAAGGCACGCCGCGCAGGGGCCCTCGCGTCTACGCCGCTTATCGCGGGCTGCTTCACAGCTCTGCACGCCCGAGGCGGGATATCACCCCTGCTATGGCGGACTGCAGGTGCAGGGAACCGCCGTCTCCCCGGCTGTGCGGACTTTCAGTATACGAGAGCCACCTGTGCTTTGTCAAGCGGACAGCGCCCGCTTCCGCGCTTCAAAAGTACTCGGTCTCGCGGCAAAACAAAGCCTGATAGAGCAGAAAAACCATGAAAAAAAGTTCTCCGTTCAAAAGTTCCGCATAGGCGTAGGGCGGCACAGCTCCCCGTAATATCGCCTCTTTTCCAAATACACAGAACAGCGCAATCAGCGCGAGCTTCAGCGTGAGCGAAGGTCTTCTCTCTTTCTGCCCGAGCCGGAACATGGCACAGAGGCTCATGAGCAACAAAAGCCCGTTCAACAGGGCGTTATGTGTCGCAAAACTGCGCGCACTGCCGCTCACATACTGGACGGCACACTCAAGCAGCAAAAGAAGCTGATAGAAGCTCGCATAGCCGACAAAGATACGCTGAAAACACCGCTCCGCCCGCTCCATGAGACCACCCCTTTACCGGATAATACACTTTTCTCCCGAATTAAGTATAGTATAGTTCCGAAGGTTTTGCAATCTTTTCTGCGGTGTTTTGTAGTTTTAGGCTTATATTGTCTGGGAATTCAGTCTTCTTACTCCGTTTTTTCCATTCCTTCCGCGCTCTCTGTCTGTGCGGCGCGTTTTTTCTCCCGCAATGTGCGAAAAAAATCCCGCATGAGATCCGCACACGTTTCACCGAGCAGACCGGCTTCCACAGCGGCCTGATGATTAAAGCGCGGCTCGTTGAGTAAATTCAGCACCGAACCCGCACAGCCCGCCTTGGGATTCGAGGCCCCGTAGACCACCCGCGGAATGCGCGCCTGCACAATGGCCCCCGCACACATGGGGCAGGGCTCCAAGGTCACGTAGAGCGTGCAGTCCTCAAGCCGCCAGTCCCCCGCCTTTTTGCAAGCCTTGCGGAGAGCAAAGAGCTCCGCGTGCGCAAGTGTCTGCTTATCCGTCATGCGGCGGTTATAGCCCCGTGCGATGATTTTCCCCTCGCGCGCAATCACACAGCCGATCGGCGTCTCGCCGAGTGCCTCCGCTTTTCCGGCCTCCCGAATTGCGGCCCGCATCAACTGTTCATCCGTCATTTCGCTTCCTGCTCTCCTTATGTTATACTAGACGCAACGCGGCTCAAAACCCGCGTTGCAACCGGAAGGTTTATTTTAACACAGCGAGGAAAGCATATGCAGAGAATTCTGGTTTGTGACGATGACCACGAAATCGTCGAGGCAATCAGCATCTACCTCACCGGCGAGGGCTTTAAAGTTCTTCCCGCCTACGACGGCGCGGAGGCGCTGGAAATTATGGAGGAGACGCCGGTCGACCTCCTGATTGTCGATGTCATGATGCCCGGACTCGACGGCATCCGGACCACCAGACAGGTCCGAGAAAAAAGTTCCATCCCGATTATTATTCTCTCGGCCAAATCCGAAGACAATGACAAGATTTTGGGCCTGAATATCGGTGCGGACGACTATCTCACCAAGCCCTTCAATCCCCTGGAACTCGTGGCGCGCGTCAAGAGCCAGCTTCGCCGCTATACGGAGCTCGGCAACGTGGACAGCCGCGACAATCAGCACCTCTACTCGGTCGGCGATCTGGTAATCAACGATGAGACTAAGGAAGTTCAGGTCGGCGGCAATGCCGTCAAACTCACACCGATTGAGTACAATATCCTCCTGCTGCTCGTCAAGAATGCGGGCAAGGTTTTCTCGATCGATGAGATCTATGAGAAAATTTGGAACGAAGAGGCCATCGGCGCGGATAACACCGTTGCCGTCCACATCCGCCACATTCGCGAAAAGATAGAGATCAATCCGAAGGAGCCGCGTTACTTAAAGGTTGTCTGGGGCGTCGGCTATAAGGTGGAAAAGAAGCCATGAAATCGGACGCCAAGGCAGAAAGAGTTATGTTCTACAAAAAGGCGGTTCTGCTGATTGTGCATCTTCTGGCGCTCTTTGCCTTCCTGTCCGGCATCTGTCTGCTCTACGGGAGCGCAGCGTTTCGCGAGGGCTTAAGCTGGGTGAATCCCGCGCACTACGAGGACTCGCCCGCCTTTGAGGCCCTGCTCCGCGATCGGGTACAGCAACTGCTCGGCTATGTCCGCTACCGCGATGTCTTCGAGACCGACGGGGCCTTTGACGCCGACAACGAGGTCTTTTCCTATTCCGACGGAAACGGCGCCGAAAAGATATTCTCCGTCTCCGATGTGCTGGCCTATGCGAAGGAACACGGCTATTCCTTTGACAACGATTACCGTGTCATTCACGACGACGCGGCACCCGGCGGCGACGGGCAAACCTATCCCATCACTTGGCGCGCCTACCGCGAAACCCAGAAGGCAACCGGTCCCGGCTCCGCCTTTAAGACGCTCGATACCATGACCCGCGAGGTCATGCAGTGCCTCGGCGACTACTACCGGGGTGTTAAGCTCTTTAACACGGGGAATTCGAATCTCTACTATCTCCTGGAAATCGACGGGCGGAAGAACTATACGAACCGCCCGGGCTTAAGCGATGCGCAGGCGCGTTCCTTTGGGCGCTATGCGATTTTCAACTCCGAAAATCCTCTTCCGGACAACAATCTGCCGGAGACGCCGAACAAGATACGCTCGCTGCTCCTCGAAGAAGTTTCGAGCCGGACGGCGGACTATCATCTGATACTTGCGGTCGATACGAACTATCCCCTGCAGGATGCCTTTTACCAAGGCGTGCTGAACTATGCGCGCCAGCGCGCGCTCTACGGGGTCGGCATGATTTTCCTCTTTGCGGGCGCAAGCTTTATGCTGCTCACGCTGATTTCCCTCTCTCTGCTCTCGGGACATAAGCGCAAGGGTGCTGTCGAAATTCAACTGCTTCCCATCGATCGCTACCGCATCGAGAGCAAAGCTTTGCTGCTCGGCGCTCTCTGTGCCCTCTGCATGCTCTTTGCGACCCAGGTTGCGGTGCGCATCCTGCATCTCATGCTGCCCACGGCCTACTGGTCCTTCTCGGAGAAATTACTTCACGCGGCCATCATCTACCTCTTTGTGCTGCTCTTCTGGTTCTCCGCCCTCCGCATGCATAAGGCGAAAATCCTTTGGCAGAACAGCTTTCTTAGGGAGCTCTTCGAGAGCCTCGTGCGGCAGTCGAGAACGGTGAGTTTTGTGCAGCGAATGACGGTTTACTACCTGCTCTTTCTCTTGGTAAATCTCGCGGGCGCGGTGACCGCAAGCTTTCTCCTGCTGCACGGCAAGTCGCTGAACGCACGGCTCGAGGCGAGCTTCTTGATTCTTTTGCTGGCCATCTTCGATCTCTGGCTCTATCAGCATCTCTACCAGAAACAGAGCGAGAGCGATGAGATTGCGGCCGCCATCGGCCTGCTGGACAGCGAGCCCGATCGGAGCGAGCAACTCCTTGACCCCGCGCGCTTCCACGGCAAAGAGGCGCGGCTCGCCGCGACCATCAACAACATCAACGCGGGACTTCAGCGCGCCCTGAACGACAGTGTCCGCTCCGAGCGCATGAAGGCCGAGCTCATCACGAATGTGTCGCACGACATCAAGACGCCGCTCACCTCAATCATCAACTACATCGACCTGATTCGGAGAGCGCATCCCTCCGATCCCGCGGTGCAGAACTATGTCGACATCTTAGAGAGAAAATCGCAGCACTTAAAGACCCTGACCGAGGATCTGGTCGAGGCGAGCAAGGCTTCCACCGGCAATGTGCAGATCGATCCCGTAAAAATCGACTTTGTCGAACTGGTGGAACAGACCAACGGCGAGTTCGAAGAGCGCTTCTCAGAGAGCGGGCTCACGCTGATTCCGACCCTTCCCGAGGAGCCGCTCTATATCTTCGCGGACGGCCAACACCTCTGGCGCGTCCTCGAGAATCTCTACAACAACGCCTGCAAGTACGCCGCAAAAAACTCCCGCGTCTACGCGGAAGTATCCGCGGATGAGGCCTTTGTTAGCTTTACGCTGAAGAATATCTCGGCGAGCGCTTTGAACATAAGCCCCGAGGAGCTGACCGAGCGCTTTGTACGCGGCGACCGCTCCCGAACGACCGAGGGCAGCGGCCTCGGGCTCTCGATTGCGAAGTCGCTCACGGAGCTGCAGGGCGGCACGCTGGACATCCAAATCGACGGCGATTACTTCAAGGCGAGCGTGCGCTTTCGCCGCGTCACCGAATAAATAAGCGCAGGTAAAGAAAAACGCGTCCGAATCCCGGACGCGTTTTTCTTTGCCTGTTTTCTTGTTTCTTTTCCGGCGCTTTGCTCACGATACCGCAATCCAATAGGATGCGCCGTCTCTCAGCTCTTCCCGAAGACGCCCCTGTTCTTCCAAGTATTTTAAGCAGGCGTAAGTCTTAAACCAGATCTGAATGCAGACTTCTCTCTCCTTCATGGTGAGCGGCCGCCGATAGCGACGGTAGGCCATGGACCCGACGTCGCGGAGCAACACCGCTCTCCCCTCTGTTCTGACAATTTTTTCCAGCTGGTCGCAGTGCTTCCGGTAATAGCGCTGTGCCTTCCGGACCGCAGTCTCCGGGTTTCGGAAGGGGGCGCCGTGCCCGGGCACAAAGAGATAGTCCGAAAAGCGATCCGCCGCCTCTCGAAGCGTTCCGAGATAGGCGGACAGCGCATTCGGAAACTCACCGATATTGCTCACGATGGGCGCAACCTCTTCGAGCACATGGTCCCCGCTGAAAATAAATTTGTGCTTCCGATCGAAGAAGCCGAGTTCCCCCCGCGTGTGTCCCGGCAGCGCCGCAACCTCTAGGCAATAGTCGCCGACCGTGCGACTCTCCCCCGGGTGTATGGGCGTGTAGGGAAAGTCCCAAATGTTTCGATAGCCCTCCACAAAGCCGTCCGCCGCCTCCCAGAAGGCCGCATAGGTCTCCCGGTCATAGGTCTCGAGCCCGACCAAGCGAAAGAGCATGCGCCGTCCTTCATCGCCCATGAGGAGGGTATTCAGAATGGCGCTTTGATCCATGTCCTCCGGGTTTACAAAGATGCGCGCACCCAAATGCTCGAGGTCCTGCGCCTGCCCGAGGTGATCCTTGTGCCCGTGCGTAATCAGCACATCGAGTTCCGCGGGCGTTATTTGTAAGGCGGCAAGCGCCTCCCTGAGAGTCTTTGCCCCGGAAGGATCTAGTACCGCCGGAAATCCGCAGTCAATCAACACGCTGCGCTCGCCGGGTTTTCCGCGCAAAATTCCGTAATTCAAATGCCGGACGCCTACCATTTCGGTCTCGGCTTCGACCACGAAGACGCCCGGGAAAAGCTCCTGCGTCATCCGAGCACCAGCTTTGCCGCGCCGTAGATGCCGGCGTCGTTGCCGAGCTCCGCGAGCACCACGCGACCGCGGTTCTGAGAGATCTTCATATAGCGGTCGTAATAGACTCTGATTTTGTCGAGCAGGTAAGCCCCCGCCCGGGATACGCCGCCGCCTATGATAAAGATCTCCGGGTCTATGGTCATAGCGAGCATGTCAACCGTCTCCCCAAGATACTTGGCGACCGTCTCCATAATTTCATCCGCGAGGGCATCGCCCTCCCGTCCGAGGTCGCAGACATCCTTCGCCGTCAGCTTGTCGCCGAAGGCGCGGAGGCCGCTCTCCCGCTCCTTTTCTTTCGAGAGGCGGCGTTTCGCCTCGCGGACAATGCCGGTGGCACTCGCAATCTGCTCGAGGCAGCCCACCGCCCCGCAGTTACAGGGCTCGGTCTCGCCGTCCCGCACA
>ERZ1036416.392-NODE-392-length-14656-cov-4.569892_pt1 | contig 14656 bp, 10 predicted proteins | sample MGYA00514219_ERZ1036416 | MGnify/ENA primary metagenome ERZ1036416 (study PRJEB33795, sample SAMN09464945) | human gut metagenome | host: Homo sapiens | place: USA: Stanford, California | collected 2016-11 | study: EMG produced TPA metagenomics assembly of the...
GGTGGGGAGGTTGGTGGGCTGATGCAGTCAGGAGATGGTTAGCCAGGAGATGATTAGCCAGGAGATGGTTAGCCAGGAGATGATTAGCCAGGAGATAGTTAGCCAGGAGATGGTTAGTCAGGGATGATTAACCATGAGATAGTTAGCCAGGAGATGGTTAGTCAGGGGATGGTTAGTCAGGGATGATTAACCATGAGATGGTTAGCCAGGGAATGATTAGCTATGAGATGAGCAGCCATGAGATGATTCAACAGGAGATAATCGGTCAATCAATAGATAATGTTAATAGATTTGTCAAGACAGACGGCTATGATAAACACGGTCATTAGCGTATGCTATCGTATTCCTGCTGTGTTATATTAACACATTTGATGGAATGTGTGGTAAAATGTCCATAGGATTTTATGACAGATATAATTCGAATTAAGAATATAAATGAATGAAAGCGATAGGAGAACGAGGGAATGGCTGAGAATGCTGGGAATCATAAGAATGGTAGCGGAAATGCTGGGAATAGGAGCGTGCGTAAGGGCAGCGCAGGCCACCGAGGCGTGGGAAACAGCCGTATAGGCAATAGGAGTACGGCTTTCGGTGATACGGGTAATGGGAACGCCGATAACAACGGTGTAGGTAATAGGGGCGCGGGCATTAGCGGTGCGGGTAATAGGGGCGCCGCTTATAAAAGTGTTTCATATAAGAGGGATGGGAAATTCGGAGAGCCGGGAAAGACCAAAAAGCCAGGAAATTCATATAACAGCACAGGTGAATATGGTGGTGATATGAGAAAAATGAAAAAGGACGGTATGGGGAACCCGGGATATAAGACAAAATCAGCCTATGGGATGAAGGAGAACCGCGTAGGGGGAAAAAGGGGAGAACTGAGGGGCACAGCACAGGAGGATAAGGCCCTAAAATATAAAATGCAGAAGAACATTGTGCAAAAAGATGGTGTTAACAAAAACGTCAGTGGAAAAAATGCAGAATGGAAGAAAACAGGGAAGAAGAGAAGTCTTTGTCCGGTTGAAAAGCATTGCGGCGGATGCCAGATGCTGGATATGGAATATACGGAGCAGCTTAAGCGCAAACAGAAGGTGGTGGAGGAATTATTCCGGGGAATATGTCCTGTAAAGCCCATAATAGGAATGAAGAATCCATTTCACTACCGCAATAAGGTACATGCTGTATTTGACAGGGATAAAAGAGGGAACATTATTTCTGGTATTTATCAGGAAAACAGTCATGATGTGATTCCTGTGGAAACATGTTTGATTGAAGATATAAAGGCTGATGAAATCATCGGTACAATCAGGGGAATGCTCAAATCCTTCAAAATCCGCACCTATGACGAGGACACGGGATACGGTCTTCTCCGTCATGTGCTGATTCGGAGGGCATTTTCAACAAATGAAATCATGGTGGTGCTGGTAACTGCATCCCCGGTATTCCCGTCTAAAAATAACTTTGTAAAAGCGCTTCGGGAAAAGCATCCGGAGATAACTACTATCATACAGAATATAAATGGCCGCGGCACCAGTATGGTATTGGGGAATAAAGAGAATGTACTATATGGTAAAGGTTATATTGTGGACGAACTGTGCGGGTGCAAATTCAGGATTTCGTCAAAATCTTTTTATCAGATAAATCCGGTTCAGACCGAAGTCCTGTATGGAAAGGCATTGGAACTAGCTGGGCTTAAGGGGCAGGAAGTGGTAATTGATGCATACTGCGGCATTGGTACAATCGGTATTATCGCCAGCAGACAGGCCGGACAGGTAATTGGCGTGGAACTAAATCAGGATGCGGTGAAGGATGCGGTGAATAATGCTAAGATGAATGATATTGATAATATCCGATTCTATTGCAATGATGCAGGCCGGTTCCTGGTGAACATGGCTGAACGCGGGGATAAGGCGGATGTGGTGATTATGGATCCGCCGCGCAGCGGAAGTACGGAAGAGTTTATGGATTCAATTGCTAAGCTGGGCGCAGGGAAGGTGGTATATGTGTCCTGTAACCCGGAGACGCTGGCTCGGGATGTGAGGTATATGAAGAAGTTGGGGTATGCGGCAGAGGGAGTGTGGCCGGTGGATATGTTTCCGGCTACGGTGCATTGTGAGGTTTGTGCCGAATTATGTCGAAAATAGGAGTCTGAATCAAATTCTAGCGTGAGGTACTTTGTGAAAAGATGTAAATTATCATATGATGAATGGAAATGCATTTTATCTAAAAAGCAGGATATTAAATTAATTTCTGGTGATTTTTTTAAGGCTATGTCAGTTTGATTGAGTTACTTGATGTTTCGGCTCCCCAAATATGGTATTTCAATGGTACAGATATTGTTGTGTGCGATACCAATTATCAGTGGGTATCAATATTACCAAGTGAGGAGCATTATTGTATTACAGCTATGATGAATCCAGAGAGTCGAATATTATTGTGGAATATTGATATAAGTGCTTGCCAGGGATTGGATAACGATTCGGTTCCTTGGTTTGATGACTTGTATTTAGATTTAGTTGTTTATCCAGATGGGATTGTGGTGGAAGATGATAGGGATGAATTGGAAGATGCACTGAAAAAGGGCGATATTACACAGGAGCAGTTTAATCTTGCAAATTGTACCTGTAATAAACTAAAGAAAGGAATATTATCAAAATTTCGATTTTTAAGGAATTTACGTACAAATATAAGTAAGAATAATACAGTTAGGTATGTAGTAAATTGCTATAAGTGAAGAAGAAAAATGGGTAAAGATAGGAAAAGGTTTTATATACTAAAAGCAGCGTAGTAGAATTCTTGGTTTTTTCATTACAGGATAAAACCGACACTGTTGAAGTGTTATATAATAATGAAAATATATAGTTGACTCAAAAAATGATGAGGAGTTATACGACGTAGCTGTCCCTACAATTATCGAGTATTTGAAAAGTATAAATGAAAGTGATAAACTGGAAAAAACAGCAACTATTCGGAATTTCCGAATAGTTCTGTTGGAAAGCGGGAGAAATGTTGAAAGACAGCTTTAGCATTATAAATTATGTGCTATTATATCAGTTGGTTATCGAATAAATTCAATGCGATTTAAAAGGCAGAAGGATGCTTGGAAAGAAAAATTCTTACTTCAGATGAAAGATGAGGCTGTTCCTGTAAAGACATTTGCTGATGATAATGAGTATCACATTTGGGGATTTCATTTCTTTAACAAGGATAATCGGATGAAAGAATTTGACGAAGGAATGGCTGTACTTGTTAATGAAGCTTTCGATTATAAGCAATTGGAAATACCAGTTCAAATGGTGGCAGAGAAGCCAACTCCATATGGAACAAGCCGGGAAAAAGACGATTAATCTCTGTAATCACACGAAGGAGACAATAACTATGCCAAAAAGAAAACTGATGAGAAGCTAGAATACCGTAACAAAAAGAACTTACGATTAGCGTAGGATACTAAATTGCATCTGGAATTTTTTATATACTGCGGACATCTAAATATAGTATAAAGACTGATGGAAACAGTAATGTTATTCGCTATTGTAAAAATAGTTGATACGAACCAGATAAATTATGATGTGCTGTCAATAACCTAAAATGAAACTTCCGCCAAGGCCTAACTTTGCCTTGCGATAATCTTTTTCACACACTCAACACATGTTGAAACAGTCGTACTGCTGGCGAGAAAAGCCCAGTAAATCAAAGGGGTTGCGGATTTGGGACGAAAATAGATGTGTGTTTCTGTTTCCGCTGAGCGGCTGTGAGGGAACTGATTTACCCAGGGGGATAGGCTTTGAGCAGAGCGAAACTTATCTTTTGGTGAAAGTCTATTATTTGGCAAAACAGGTAAAGCGAGAGAATATACGAATTTGAACATTTAAAAAAGTAAAATAAGTTTTTGAGGAAAAGTTTGGCATTACATTTTTCTTGAATAAAATGTAATGCCGCTTTTCTTTGGACGAGCCTTTGTTTGAAAGATAAGACTCTGTATTTCGAATTATATTTTTGAATTGAAAAATTCACTTTTGCGTGATATACTTCTCTTATATTTACTGATATGAAAATGGAGGTATGGCATGGCAGTCAGCTATAAGAAATTATTCCATTTATTAATAGAGAAAGATATGACGAATGCACAGTTGCAGCAGGAAGCTGGTTTTTCAGCAAATATCATCACACGATTGAAACGAAGTGGGTATATTTCTCTTGAAAGCGTGGAAAGTATCTGTCGTGTTTTGAATTGTGGCGTGGACGACATTTTGGAATTTATCCCAGAGGATAACGGAGGGAAAGAGAATGGTTGATACAAAAAAGAAACAAGAGCGTGATGAACTGCGGGGATTAGTAGAGGGATAGGACTTATAAAATTATATTCTTGGAACGATGTTCTATCAATATATTACTGAAAATTTGTGCAATTCGATCGTGACCAATCATCAAAGCCGTTACGAGAGCTGGCTGATAACGACAAAACAGCCTGCATGTTGAAAAACGGAAAGCCGATAGTTGTTGTTCTATCGAATGAGCGATATGAGCGACTGTTGGAGGTAAGAATTAATATAAGGGATTATTGAGCCACAAAAAGTAAATCATAAATATGGAGGAATATGTGTTATGAATAAGCAGCAACTGGCTGCCACGATATGGAAATCAGCCAATGAAATGCGTTCTAAAATAGAAGCCAACGAGTACAAGGATTATATCTTGGGCTTTATTTTCTATAGGTATCTTTCCGAGAAGGAGCTACGCTTCTTCAAGGAACAGGGGATGTCGGATGAGGACATAAAGAGGATGAATGAATCCGATAAGGAGTTTGTGGATTTCACCAAGGAGTCCATCGGTTATTTTATCGCCTACGAGAATCTGTTTTCCACATGGCTGGACAAGGGGAGCGATTTTGATGTCTCTGATGTAAGGACGGCATTGACTGCCTTTGACCGGCTCATCAGCCCATCTCATAAAAAGGTGTTTGAAAAGATTTTCAATACGCTGCAGACCGGGCTTTCCAAGCTGGGAGAAACTGCGTCCACGCAGACAAAGTCCATTAACGAGCTTATCAAGTTGATTAGACGTATTCCTATGGATGGGCGCCAGGATTATGATGTCCTCGGATTTATTTATGAGTATCTCATCAGCCAGTTTGCCGCCAATGCAGGCAAAAAGGCTGGCGAATTCTATACGCCTCATGAAGTGTCGATGCTCATGTCTGAGATTGTGGCAAATCACCTGAAGGACAGGAAGGAAATTCGCATATATGATCCCACATCAGGTTCAGGGTCTCTATTAATAAACATGGGGGTTGCGGCATCCAAGTATATCAAAGGTGGAAACCGAATCAGCTATTATGCACAGGAGCTAAAAGAGAACACCTACAACCTCACCAGAATGAATCTCGTGATGAGAGGTATCGACCCAGCAAATATATATGTAAGAAATGGCGATACTTTGGAGGATGACTGGCCGTACTTTGAGGAGGGTGACATTGAGCATTATCAGCTTGTCCGTGCGGATGCCGTGGTGTCCAATCCTCCCTATTCACAGAAGTGGGACCCAAAAAATAAGAAGCATGACGCTCGTTTTTCTGACTATGGCGTAGCGCCAAAGGGTAAGGCAGATTATGCGTTTCTGCTGCATGACCTGTATCACTTGGAGAAAGACGGAATTATGACGATAGTTCTTCCTCATGGTGTCCTCTTCCGTGGGAATGAGGAATATACAATTCGAAAGAATCTGATAGAGAAAAATAACATTGATGCTATTATTGGACTCCCCGGTAATATCTTCTTTGGCACATCTATCCAAACACTAATCATGGTGTTAAAGCGTGAAAGGACGGAGACAGATGTTCTTATCATCGATGCATCGAAAGGATATGAAAAAGCCGGAAAGAGCAATAGTCTGCGTTCTTCGGATATCAAGCGTATTGTGGACTGTATCCGCACTCGTGCTATCATCCCCGGATTTTCCGAGCGAGTGAGCAAGGAAAAAATCAAGGAGAACGACTACAATCTAAATATTCCTCGTTATGTTGACTCTTACGAGAAGCCGGAGCCTTGGGATTTGCATTCCATCATGTTTGGAGGCATTCCGAATACGGAGCTGGATGCCTTGGAGGATTATTGGAAAGCATTCCCGACACTCAGGGAGTATCTCTGCAAGCCGATTTCAGAGAGATATGTGCAGATGGCTTTTTCTGATATCGGGCAGGCTGTGAGGGATGAGGCGTCTGTCATCAGCTACAAAGATAGCTATGTCGCTGCTTTCGCAGATTTGCAGGAAAACTGCGAGCGGTTCTGATAGAGCAATATTCCACGATATCTGCACAGGAGGAGGAAAAAGCCACTGCGGATATTTTTAAGAGGCTGGAATCTATTGCCGTGATAGATAAATACGAGGCATTTCAGGTACTGGACAATGTATGGAACCAGATATCTGCCGATATAGAAATAATCCAGACAGAGGGCGAGGCTGCCATAATGCAGGTAGACCCTCATATGGTGACAAAGAAAAAGAACGACAAGGAAGTGGAAGTGCAGGAAGGCTGGGAGGGTCATATTCTGCCATTTGAACTTGTGCAGGAAATGTATCTTACAGAGGAACTATATCAGTTGCAGGAGCTTCAAAGAGAACTTGCAGCGTTATCAGCTTCTTACAGTGATATGATTGATAGTCTGACGGATGAGGAAAAAGAGACTGGAATTCTGAATGATGCTGGCACGGAATTTGTCAGTAAGGAAGTCAAAGCAAAGGCAGATGAAGCATTAGATGACATAGAATCGGATGAGATAAATACCCTTCTGGGATATCTGGCTTTGCCGCAAAAGAAAAAGGCTGAATTCGTAAAAGCCGCCACCGCTGTGGACTGGTCTGTAATGACAGTCAACAAGAACGGGATTTACACCAAGGCGGTAATTACTGCCCGTGTGAAAGAGCTTAAGGCAAGCTGGGTGTTCCCGGAGGATTCCTTCGAGGCGAAGCTCCTTGATATTATAGCCATCATGGAACAGGAAAACGCAATGAAGCGTGAAATCAGGGCAAGAAGTGCCGCTCTGCACGAGAAGACAAAGCAACTGATTGAGGGTATGGAACTTGAACAGGCCAAAGCCGTGCTGGAGGAGAAATGGATTATTCCCATCGTGAGCGGCATCATGGCACTGCCAGAGAATCTTATCAGCGGCTTTATAGCAAAGCTTGTTGCCCTGCAGCAGAAATACGCTGTGACCTTTGCCACTGTGGGAGAACGTATCGAAGCAACTGAGTCAGATGTCTCCAGCTATGTTTCCAAACTCAGAGGCGATGATTTCGATATGGCTGGGTTGGCAGAGCTGCAGAAGTTGTTGGGAGGTGGAGTTTGATGGAAAAGAAACCAGCTATCCGATTTGAAGGATACACTGAGGATTGGGAACAGCGTAAGTTGGGGGAAGTCTTTAAAGAATACTCTGAGAAGAATCATCCAGAGTTGCCAGCACTGACAATAATTCAAGGAGGTGGGACTGTAAAAAGAGAGGAATCAGATAGAAATTTGATGTATGATAAATCGAATTTATCAGGGTATAGAATGGTTCGGGAAAATGACTTTATCGTACATTTGCGTTCTTTTGAAGGAGGACTGGAAAAAGCATCGTCAGATGGAATAATAAGCCCTGCGTATCATACATTTCATGGTGAGAATGTGGATTCGAGATTTTACTATCCTTACTTTAGATCGCATGAATTTATTAAGAGAAAATTGATAGCTCATGTATATGGAATTAGAGATGGAAGAAGTATTGATATAGATGGGATGAAGACGATTGAAATCCCGTATACTACCTATGAAGAACAATATAAAATTGGTGAATATTTGGAAAACTTCGACCACCTCATCACCCTTCACCAGAGTAACTACGAAAAATTGGTAGCCACCAAGAACTCCATGCTGGATAAGCTCTTCCCTCAAGGTGATGCTAAAGTGCCAGCGATTCGATTTGAGGGCTTTGCAGGGGATTGGGAAAAGAAGCCTCTCGGTGCTATCGTAATCCCCTACTCAGACCCTGTGGAAGTACCTCACAATGGTTATGAAAGATTGGGAATCCGCAGTCACGGAAAAGGTGTCTTTCATGAATATGTGGAGGCGGGAAAAGAGATAACCACTGCTCAGCTACATAGGGTGGCGGCACATAATTTCATTGTAAATATCACCTTTGCATGGGAACACGCTGTAGCAGTCACCTGTGATAGCGATGCGGGTAAACTGGTTTCTCATCGCTTTCCACAATTTTCAATGGCGGATGGAATCCATGACCAGTTTCTGAAATATTTGATTTTGGATGCAAGATTCTGCCACCACCTGCTGCTGTCTTCTCCGGGTGGTGCAGGGAGAAACCGTGTGCTGAAAATCCCGGAGATGCTGGAATATGAGATGATGATTCCCGATATTGAGGAGCAGAAACAAATTGCTGACTACCTGAATTCGTTGGACGAGCTTATCGAATTGTATCGGATTCGAATAGAAAAATTAAAGAACATCAAAGCGGCTTGCCTGCAAGGAATGTTCGTGTAGGGGGTATGAAAGTGACCTTTGATGATGAGAGAAAATTTGAAGATGCTGTCATAGCGCAGTTGATGGAGTACGGCTGGGAAAAGGAAGTCATAAACTACCCCGCCGAGGAGGATTTGATTTGCAATTGGGCAGATATCCTTTTTGCGAATAACCGTCAGCAGGATGTCCTGAACGACTGCCCTCTTACAGATGGCGAGATGCAGCAGATTATCGACCAGATTATTGCCCTGCGTACACCGGTGAGACTGAATGACTTTATCAACGGAAAGAGCGTGGGTATCAAGCGTGAGAATCCTGACGATACGCAGAATTTCGGGAAGGAAGTCAGCCTGAAAATTTACGATAGGCGTGAGATTGCCTTGGGTTCAAGCCGCTATCAGATTGTGAGACAGCCGAAGTTTAAGACTGCGCCACGACTGAATGACCGTCGTGGGGATTTGATGCTGCTCATTAACGGTATGCCTGTGATACACATCGAATTAAAGAAAAGCGGCATACCTGTCAGCAATGCCTATAACCAGATTGAAAAATATGCCCATGAGGGTGTATTTACAGGTCTGTTCTCGCTGATTCAAGTGTTTGTAGCTATGGAGCCGGAAGAGACGGTTTACTTTGCCAATCCGGGTCCTGATGGCATGTTTAACAAGTCTTTTTATTTCCATTGGGCGGACTTTGATAATGTGCCGTATTCGGATTGGCAGGACGTGATGAAATACCTGCTAAATATTCCGATGGCGCATGAACTTATCGGTTATTACACAATTCCAGATGGCAAGGACGATACTTTGAAAGTTATGCGTAGCTATCAGTATTATGCAGCAAGAGAAATATCGGCTGCGGTTGCTGCCAAGGACTGGAAGGATACCAATATTCTCGGTGGACATATCTGGCATACTACAGGCTCAGGCAAGACCCTGACCAGCTTTAAATCGGCACAGCTTATTGTAAGTAGTGGCATGGCAGATAAGGTGGTCTTTCTGGTGGACAGGAAGGCATTAGGCAAACAGTCATTTGATGATTATAGAGCATTTGCCAGTGCGTCTGAGGAGATTCAGGATACGGCAGACACGAATATCCTCGTGGGCAAACTGAAAAGCGATGATAGTGATGACGCGCTCATCATCACATCCATCCAGAAATTGAGTAATGTGACGAGGGACGCAGAAAACATCAAAACGGCAGATATCGACAAGATTGTAGCTAAGAGAATCGTGATTATCATTGATGAGGCACATCGATCCACCTTCGGAGAGATGCTGACGAATATCAAGAATACCTTTATTCACGCTATTATCTTTGGATTTACTGGTACGCCGATTCAGGATGATAATAGCAAGAAGGACAATACCACGACCACCATATTTGGCGATGAGCTTCACAGATACACCTTGGGTGATGGAATCCGAGATAAGAACGTCCTCGGCTTTGATCCTTATATGGAGTCTACATTTTTGGATATAGAGCTACGAGAACAAGTAGCTCTGATGAAAGCCAAGGCACAGTCATATGATGAAGTGAAGGGAAATCCGAAAAAGGAAAAAATTTATTTCAAATTCATGGACTCCACACAGGTCAAGATGTATGGGGAGCAGCGAGGGAGAAAGTTTGTAAAGGGAATCGAGGATTACATTCCAAATTCTCTGTATGAGGAAGAGAAGCACCAGAAAGCGGTTGTTGATAATATCGTGAAATACTGGAATATATTCAGCAGAGGCGGTATGTTCCATGCTATCTTTGCTACGAGCAGCATTCCAGAAGCGGTGGTATATTACAGGCTGTTTAAGTCTGTAGCTCCCCACTTGAAGGTTACAGCGGTGTTTGACCCGAACATTGATAACGAGGGCGGCGGTTCCTTGGAAAAGGAAGATGGCATTGTAGAAATCCTTGAAGATTATGAGGTCATTTTCGGACCGTCCTTTGGACTGCCAACCTATGATTCTTTCAGGGAAGATGTACAGTTACGTCTTGCGCATAAGAAGCCTTATAATCGCATCCCTGTGGATAAGCAGATAAACCTCCTAATTGTGGTAAATCAGATGCTGACTGGGTATGACTCGAAATGGATTAATGCCCTGTATCTCGACAAGGTTATGGAGTACGAGAATCTGATTCAAGCATTCTCCAGAACGAACAGACTGTTTGGTGATGAGAAACCGTTTGGAATCATCAAATATTACCGCAGGACACACACCATGAGGAGAAATATCGAGATTGCAGTAAAGGCATATTCGGGGGATATCCCGACAGGGTTGTTCGTTGATAAGCTACCGAGCAATCTCAATAGTATGAATCGTTTCTTCGATGAGATTGCAGACCTTTTCAAGAATGCTGGCATTGAGAATTTTGTAAAGCTGCCAGAGGAAAAATCCGAGAAACGCAAGTTTGCAAAGCTGTTCAAGCAGTTTAATCAGCGGCTGGAGGCGGCACAAATACAGGGATTTAGCTGGTCAAAGGACACCTACACGGTTGTGGAGCCCGATGAATCAGAATCCTATATTGTAATACACTTTGATTACAATACATACCTTGCTCTGTTGCAACGCTACAAAGAGCTTCCGTCTGGTGGCGGCGGTGGAACTGATGAGGAGCCACCTTTTGAAATCGACACACACATTACGGAAATCAATACGGATTCAATTGACGCCGATTACATGAATTCCAGATTTGATAAGTTTTTCAGGCTGTGGCAGCAGGGAAATATTGATTGGGAAACGATGGATCAGGTGCTAAAAGACCTACACAAATCTTATTCAATGCTTCCGAGAGAGCGACAAAGGTATGCCAATCTCTTTATTAGCGATGTGCAGTCGGGAAAAATCACGGTTAATCCAACAATGACATTCCGAGATTACATTGCCAAGTATATGAGGAAGGCAGAGGATGCTCGCATTGCTCGTATCGTCCGCAGGCTTGGTTGCTATGAGAAATTGCTCCGAACACTGTTAGATAGGAAGGTGACGGAGACAAATTATAAAGAGTTTGGTTACTTTGATGAGCTTGTGGCATCGGTGGATAAGGGCAAGGCTAAAAAATTCTTTATTGTTATTGAACGAGATAGCTACAGAGACTATCGACTGAATATGTATATCTCAGGATATCTGAAGAGATTCGTAATTAGTGGCGGGGTTGACCCCTATGCTGATGTGATTGATAGTGGAAGGAAAGCGTCCAAAGCCGATGATAGCGGACAAGCTCCATCTGGAGATAGTGTGGTTGTAGATGATATTATGCAAGACGAGGACATCGTGGGCGATGTTGTTGCGAAAACGACTGTTAAGAGCCGGAAGCTAAGTCAGTGGTATCAATCCAGCCAAGCGGTAGCTTGCATGATGAATACGGGATGCTTTGCATATGTTGAAGAGAAGGTATGCTTGGATGAGCCGAAGTATGTGGAGCGACAAGAATCCGGCAAAATGCGTCTGACGCCTTATGCCAAGGAGCATGAAGAGGAATGCCTCCTGCAATTTAAGGTGGATGCAGATGGAAAGCTACATTATGTAAAACTGCCTGAGAGCATTGCTGATAAGGAGTTTCGTTATTACGACCATATATCAGATGACATTTTGAAAAAGTATAGTCTTGTGAACGAAATAGCAAATCAGATGCTTGCCGCTATTCGAGACATGGAGTTTGGTGATGCCCTGAAAGAGCTTATGAGCGATAGAATCTGCCACTATAGTGTGGGGTTGTTGAGAAGCACAACAGGGCTTGATAACAATACGATAAGTAAGATGCGAGAAGGCAAAAGCCTCACAGATGTGAATGTGGTTTCAACTTGTTTAGGAATCCATCTTCCATTCCCTGTTTCCAATAATATGTTGGAACTTGCGAATATGATTTTTCGCATGGATAAAGGACCCGATAAGAATAAAACCTACATTCAGTTGCTAACGCTACGTTGGGCTTCCGATTATGGCGATATCTATGACGATTTAAAAGAGCAGGGGCTTGAGACATTAATTAAGAAGCCTCCAATTTGATAAATTCTGTTTTGCGCAGAGGTCAGAGTAAAATCTGGCTTCTTTTTTTGTGCAAAAAATTCTTCGGAAATTTTTTGTTGAACTTTCTTCAATAGCCTAAGAGTAAGAAATGCTCTTAGGGGCTACATATTAAAGCGCATTTATATCTTGATTCCATCGAAACAGTAAAATCTTGTGATTTTTCTATTGAACTTTGTTCAACAGGCAAAAAATCAGATTTTGGTAGGGTATCCATGTGATTAAGATATCGCAGAAATTCAAGATATGAGGTGCAAGGAAATGAAACTGACAAAACTGGACTGGCTTACGAATATTGAAAATTCCATCGCTGCGATTGGGAATGAGGATATTGCCGATTCGGTGCTTTCAAAATATGGGGCTGTTGATTTGGAGAAGTTATCAGTTGCTATGCTTTCAGACATTTGGAATGAGTTGTACGCCATTGAGGTTGACCTTAGATAAGAAGAAAAATACAAATTCACAACAATTTATGGGTTTACTTTCAGGAAAATTCTTTGACTGGGATGTAGGAAGTGATTTTTCGTAAGAGTTGAATTTCAAAAAGAGAATAATCTCTTAAGGATTCATGGGGGAGACTTACGGCAGGGCGGGTTGAAGCCCATCGTGGATTCACTGCCAGATAAGTTGGGCATAACTGAAAATGAAACGCATGTAGGTTCCATTTATGATACGATAGATGAAAACTGTATAGACCAAGTGGTTAAAGGCTGCAAAAGCATTGCTCTAGCCACAGAATAGTGTTAAGTTGCCGGAAGGATTTTTATATAAGCATTCTTCCGGCTAAAGCTAGGAACGGACGTAGCAGAAAACGAACGAGTCATATTAGATTTAGATAGATATGGAGCCCCGGTCCACTTCGTGGATGAAGGAATGATAAGCAGATGGTTCCTTAGGAGGATGGATGTCAAGGGATGCCAAAGGCATCTCAATGTTACAGGGGGCTGCCGCAATGACAACCCCCCCTTTTTGATTTTGACTCCAACCATATATCTGCAGAGGAATACCCCCACCGTCTCTGTCTGCCTATATCACATCTGCCTTTTTGCATTTTTCAGTGAAAAATGCAAATATCCCAAATGCCAGGATAATAGCTATGGGCGCAATGACGGAAATCAAACCATTGGGATTAACCAATCCAAGCGCCGGAATGACAGCAAATGCAAATACGGAGCAGAATAGCATGGAAAGTGACGGCGGGTCAACATATCCTTCCCCATATACAAAGAAAAGATCCGCAAGCAGATCGCCGGCATAATGTGCAAAGATACCAAATGCAAAGCCCCACAGGTAAACACTGATTTCGGAACATCCGGCATTATATGCCATCTGGGCGCCATAGGCGCCTACAAGTCCTACATGATGAAATACAGGGCAGGGAAGCCCGCAGCACATGAAGATTAAAAACACAACTGCTATGGCCCAAAGCGGAACAAATGAAATGCCTGCAATCATGGGATTGCCCACCTGTTCAGAGAACCGGCACATTTGATACAATAGCCATGCGGCAATAAAACCAACGCTGCCGCCGAACAGCCAGAACATGGAGCCATGACCATAGGTCATATGCGGAAGCCACTTGTTTTTACTGTTTAAGCCAAACCTCTTATCGCCTTCAGGTACCTTTCCCATGAGTCCCTGATTTCCAAACATGATTTTTGTAACTATATTAAGGATTACAATGGTTGCCGCAACGCAGTCAAAGAGTCCCGGAAGGAAGGTGCCAAGGGTTGTATTTATGTACCATCCTGCCACTGCGCAGATACCGCCAACTACTAATACATCTGTTTTCTGAAGTGAGCCCAATGGAAATGCCAGTCCCTTGCTGTCCTGTATATATCCCTTTTTCCATGCATAATTCATTGCACAGAGGGCTGGTCCAAAGGCTACCTGCGGCCCCAGGAACATTCCAAAGCAAATATTCCCGATGATGTTATATTCACATCCCGCCATAATGGAGAATACTCCAACAATAGAGACAAGAGCGGTAAGGATCACTGAACCGAGGGCCCCCATGGCAGTTGCAAGTACGCCTGAAATAAAGGCAGTGAAAATTGTAACAAGAATGTCCATCATTTTTGTCATTCCTTTCGCTTCGCTCAAGGCACAAACAAGTTATGAAAAA
>ERZ1036416.393-NODE-393-length-14645-cov-4.903975_pt1 | contig 14645 bp, 14 predicted proteins | sample MGYA00514219_ERZ1036416 | MGnify/ENA primary metagenome ERZ1036416 (study PRJEB33795, sample SAMN09464945) | human gut metagenome | host: Homo sapiens | place: USA: Stanford, California | collected 2016-11 | study: EMG produced TPA metagenomics assembly of the...
CGGTAAGAGACTGAATCTGATTTTAACGGGAAAATACAGATGAGAAGTTTGGGACTTTTCTGATGTAGATGTTCAGCCTTGCTGTTGCTGCCTAAGTTGAATCCATTCCCAATAGTACTACCAATGACAACCTTATCAATTCTACACCGCCATATTACTAAAAATTGAAGGTTCCTCCATATTTGAATATGCAGTGGATTTTTTATCGTGGCAGGAAAGTAATATCCTTTTGGTTTCAGTAACTTCCTGTTTAGCATCTAAAGGGCCGATAAGTACCGGGTCGTTAACCCCCTGTCTGAATTAGTTTGTACAAAGAAAAGACAGTATAATAAATCGGACAAATCATAAAGAAGTACAATGTACGGAATAAGCCCAAAAAGAGAAGTACAATATGGAATATGGATATTTAGCACGGGAATCGGAAGGGGTGAATAAGACTACAAGGAAAATGTTTATTAAATTAATGAGTGTATTTATATGCGCGCTTGCAATCATTTATTTTCTTGGAAAGGATTCAATCAATTTTGAAGACATCTCTTATGGCAGCGTATCTTTTTATCTAATCATCATAATAGGTCTTGTGCTGATTTGTATAGTGATTAAATTAGTCGCTACTGGACGGACAGCCAGTAATGGTGATAATTTATTTCTCCCTTATAAGGATAACACACAGTAAGAGGCGGGCAGGATTATTGACAGGGAGGCTCTTGAGGGGAAAATCCTTGTAGAGGAATACATCGACAAATTTTCAGACCCAGAAAAGGCATCTGGAGAAAAGATTGTTCTGATGCCTTCCTACTTGCTGTTATGCGGGGGAAAGGGCGGACCTAAAGGTACTTCAAAGGTAACGGCAATCCCCTGTCAAAAGATTTATTGGATATGCGCGCCGGTATCAAGGGAGGACCATTTATTGTAAGACTCCTTATTTTTACTGAAAATAAGATTTACAGTCTGACCGGGACAGATATAGAGCATGTTCAGAGGATAGCAGATAAGCTTTATCAGTACATACCAAATGTTTTCAGCGGCTGCGATTCATTTTCTCTGTCTTATGAATTGGAAAAAGTTTTTAGTAAAAATCCGGCGGAGTTTCTGGAGATTTATAAGAATGAAAAAAGAAAATCAAGAATGTTGGATTAATGTCCGCCTGGTACAGACATACAAAGGGCAGCCTGCCTCTGAGGACAGGCGGTCTTTTGCATCTGTTATATGAACCGGGACCACCTATGCTTACTGTCTGATATTGGACAATAAACCGCATTTGTGTTGGATATTGGATACATAAAGTCCGTAATGAACGGGAAGCGGTGCCGGATGTACGATTATATGAATTAATATTATGGATACCAAAACAGGAGTCAGATATAATTCAGCGTTATACAGCTAGTTTGTTTAAACATAATTTTATAACCTCATTTTATGACCTATGAGATTGTCATATGTCATGGGTCTTGCTTCCTGGTTATCCGCGGTCCAATGGATTAAATACCAATTTAGTGTTGTAAAGTATAGAATTATTTTGATAATATACCCAGCACATTTGGGGATGGTACGGCATCTGCTAAGGAACGGTGTCTTATATAGGCGGCTGGCAGGGGGCTTTCTATACGCATTCCACAAAGAATCTGCGGTTTACAATCATCCTGCACCGACAGGATTTTAAAATTTTCTGGTCCAAAAGACAGGGGGAAATCAATCTTCTGTGCGTTCTATATATTGCCTGTAGAAATATGGACATAATGGTCGAAAAAAGAGGAAAATGATAAAAAGTATGTCGAATTGTGTAATATTCCCAAAAAAGTACTGGATATTAATTACAAATTTGTTAATAGATAAAACAAAATATTGCAAAATATCACCCTCAATGATACAATGGTAATTCGACACGTGTCTAAAATTGCGACCACGAATCGTTGATATATGCTATGGGGAGCATATATAATAAGATTCGCCAGGAGCTCAGGACGAATGATATGGATTTTTGTAAACCATAAGGTCGAAAATCAACTAACACATATTTTAGCAGGCAGTTTAGCATAGGCAAACAATTTTAGGAGGTAAAAGGAAGTGGAAAAGCTGAATGTTGCGATTGTTGATGACAATCCGCTGATTCTGAATACTCTGGATGAGCTGATTAACGCTGAAGATGGATTATCCGTGATTGGAAAGGCTGACAATGGCGCAGATGCCATTGATATGATTGTAGATACAACGCCGGATATTGTGCTGTTGGATTTAGTTATGCCGAAAATTGACGGTATATCTGTTGTGGAAAAGGTCAAGAGCGAACATACATTTATGAAAAACCCTGCGTTTATCATTTTAAGTGCGGTAGGCGGGGAACAGATGACAGAAGATGCGTTTAAAGCAGGCGCCAACTACTATTTGATGAAGCCTTTTGACAAAGAAATCCTGGTGAATAAAATTCGTCATATTGGAAAACTGCCTGAAAAACAGATGACTGGTAAGGTGGTAGCTGCTCCATTTGAACCCGGAGAGGAATCACATATTACCAGGGAAGAGTACATGAAGGAGCATCTTGAGACAGATATCACGAAAATGCTCCATGAACTTGGGATACCTGCCCATATCAAGGGTTATCAGTATCTGAGGGATGCAATCGCCATGTCCGTGGAGGACCAGGAGATGATGAGCTCGGTCACGAAAATCCTCTACCCTGCCATTGCCAAACGCAACCAGACAACTGCAAGCCGTGTGGAAAGAGCCATCCGACATGCCATTGAGGTTGCATGGGGAAGAGGGAAAATGGAGACCATTGACGAGGTGTTCGGGTATACAATCAGCACAGGGAAAGGCAAACCCACCAACTCCGAGTTCATTGCCTTGATTTCAGATAAAATATTGTTAGAATATAAAAAAATTTAAAACAATTCCATCAGAAAGAACTTCCTAATTTCGGTAAAATACGGTATACTATATGGAAAGGCATAAGGAACCTGTTCGTCAGGAGAGGGAGGTTTGGATGAAGAAAATACTATTTGCAGCTTCAGAAGCAGTGCCGTTTATCAAAACAGGAGGACTGGCAGACGTGGTTGGCTCTCTGCCCAAATGCTTTGACAAAGAGTATTTCGATGTAAGGGTCATGATACCAAAGTACCTGTGCATAAAGGAACAGTGGCGTTCCAAGATGGAATACGTGGACCATTTTTATATGGATTTCCTGGGACAGAGCCGCTACGTAGGCATCCTCAAGTACGTCCATGAAGGCATTACTTTTTATTTTATTGATAATGAAAGCTATTTTAACGGTCCCAAACCATATGGAGACTGGTACTGGGATTTGGAGAAATTCTGCTTTTTCTGCAGGGCAGCCTTGTCCGCACTGCCTGTTATCGGATTCCAGCCTGATGTGGTGCACTGCCATGACTGGCAGACAGGACTGATACCCGTGCTTCTTAAGGATAAGTTCCATGAGGGTGATTTCTTCCGTGACATGAAGTCCGTCATTACAATCCATAACCTTAAGTTCCAGGGCGTATGGGATGTTAAGACAATCCAGCGCTTTACGGAACTGCCCAGCTACTACTTTACTCCGGATAAGCTGGAGGCATATAAGGACGGTAATCTGTTAAAGGGCGGCATTGTGTTTGCAGATGCCATTACCACGGTAAGCGATACCTACGCGGAAGAGATTAAGATGCCATTCTATGGAGAGGGCCTGGACGGACTTATGAGATCCAGGGCAAATAGCCTGAGGGGCATTGTCAACGGGATTGACTACGATGAATTCAACCCTGAGACGGACCCGTATATTGTCCAGAAGTACAATGCCAAGAATTTCCGTAAGGAAAAGGCAAAGAATAAAAAGGCGCTCCAGGAGGAACTGGGACTGCCTGTGGATGAGAAGAAGTTCATGGTGGGAATTGTCTCACGGCTCACGGACCAGAAGGGCCTGGATTTGATTCAGGGCGTCATGGATGAACTGTGCAATGATAACATGCAGCTGGTGGTCCTGGGAACCGGTGACGAGAGATATGAGAACATGTTCCGTCATTATGACTGGAAGTATCATGATAAGGTATCTGCCCAGATTTATTATTCTGAGCCCATGTCACATAAGATTTACGCTGCATGTGATGCATTCCTGATGCCGTCCCTGTTTGAGCCGTGTGGTTTGAGCCAGCTCATGTCCCTTCGTTATGGGACGGTGCCCATTGTCAGGGAGACCGGCGGATTAAAGGATACGGTTGAGCCATATAATGAATATGAGGGCGCCGGCACCGGATTTTCATTTGCAAATTACAATGCCCATGAGATGTTGGGCAGTGTGCGGTATGCAATGTATATATACTACAATAAGCGCCGTGAGTGGAATAAGATTATTGACAGGGCCATGGCTAAGGATTATTCCTGGTCAACCTCTGCCGCCAAGTATCAGGAACTTTATGATTGGCTGATTGGATATTGACAGCGGACCTGAAATGTCAGATAATGTATCTGATAAAAGAAGAAAGGTGTGATGCCCATGGAGCCGTCCGGATTATATGACTACACGGGGGACCAGGAATATATGGAATGTGTCAGGGACATTTTAGAGCATCCTGTATTCCAGTCTATGGATCAATATATACAGCATGGGACTACCACATGTAAAGCCCACTGTATACAGGTTTCATATTTAGGATATAAGTTATGTAAAAGGTTTGGAGGAAATTGGAGAAGCGCTGCGAGAGCAGGGCTTCTCCATGATTTGTTTTTATACGATTGGCATACACATGCCAGGGAGACGGGGAAGCATTTCCATGGGTTTACCCATCCCAAAGAAGCGCTCCGCAATGCAGGGAAGTATTTTGAACTGACAGGGGAAGAGGAGGTAATCATCCTCCGCCATATGTGGCCCCTGACGCCCATACCGCCTGTGACCAAGGCCGGATATGCCGTGACATGCGCGGATAAGCTATGCAGTACATTGGAGACAACGGCCCGGTTTAAGCGCTGGCTGATGATGTGCTTTTTTGCACAGCCGGCCAGACGTTAGCGAAAGGGGAAAGAGAAAAACAATATGAATGTTTGGACAGAAATGCTTGGCAATCAGGTTCTTGTCAGCGCGGTGATGGGATGGGTGGTTGCCCAGTTCCTCAAGACACTGATTGACTTTGCTCTCAATAAAAGCTTTAATGCGGAGCGTTTGGTGGGGTCAGGCGGCATGCCCAGTTCCCACTCAGCCACTGTGTGCGGCATGACCACGGCCGCCATGCTGAAATATGGGGTTGGCTCCTTTGAATTTGCAGTGTCATTTGTGGTGTCCATGGTTGTCATGTATGATGCCATCGGAGTGAGGCGCGAGACCGGTAAGCAGGCCAAGCTTCTCAACTCCATCCTGAATGAGAATCCGCTGAAACTGAAGCTGAACGCGGAGGTGCTTCAGGAGAAGCTTAAGGAGTATGTGGGACATACGCCTCTTCAGGTCATGGCTGGTGCGATTCTTGGAATTTTGCTGGCCCTGGGAATGAATCCTTACTTTTAGTGTGTTGGGGGATAGCGTCACATTAGACAGGAAGGACAGAAGATACAATGGATATTTATAGTTTCATCAACTGGTTTTTTATGTATAGTTTCCTTGGATATTTACTGGAATGTGTCGTTCTCAGTGTTGAATATAAGCGGCCTGTGGTGGACCGTGGCTTTGGCCATGGCCCCTTTTGCATCATATATGGGTTTGGTGCCCTGGGAGCGTGTATGCTTCTAAGCCCGGTCTCAGGAAGGCCGGTTGAGCTTTATACGGCATCCATGGCCATGGCTACGACCCTGGAACTGGTGACTGCCAATATCATGGTGCGCCTGTTTGGCGCATTTTGGTGGGATTACAGCCATAAGGCATTTAATTATAAAGGAATGGTATGTCTGGAGAGCAGTCTGGCCTGGGGGCTTTTGGGCCTGTTTTTCTTCTATGTGCTGGACAGCAGGGTCCGCACCCTGGTAATCCGCATACCCGGTAATCTTGGCAGTATGCTGGCAGTGGGGCTGACGGTATTCTACCTGGTGGATTTCATACACTGCCTGAGGCTTCGGATGGGCGGTATGGAAGAAGAGGAGCCGGTGATTGGTCGCCTCAAGGTTTATTGATTGGTCAGTCATAGTGAAAGGACAGGTATGTCCATGACTCATTTGTCAAATGATGGGCGGCATGGAGATTATGATAGGAGAACGGCATGAATGGAAATGAACAATGGGGCGGATACCATGTTGTACTGGCGTCCGCCTCTCCCAGGAGAAAGGAACTCCTGAATCAGATTGGTATTTTTCCGGAAATCAGGCCCAGCCAGATGGAGGAAGAGACAGTTGAGAAAAAGCCTGAGCAGGTGGTCATGGAGCTGTCCAGGCAGAAGGCGGAGGACATAGCGGCCGGATGCGGGACAGGCACCATGGTAATCGGAGCAGATACCGTGGTGGCTGTGGGCAACGAGATTCTTGGAAAGCCAGGAACCCCTATGAGGGCTTATGAGATGATAGGGAAACTTCAGGGCAGGACCCATCAGGTTTATACGGGCGTGACCGTGCTTCTATGCCTGGAAGAGGGAAGGACCCATGGGATTACCTTTGCTGAGAAGACAGATGTCCATGTGTATCCCATGACACCCAGGGAAATGAGTGAATACGCAGAATGCGGTGAGCCTCTTGACAAGGCCGGCGCATATGGGATACAGGGCCGGTTTGCGGCCTATATAAAGGGCATTGACGGAGATTATGCAAATGTGGTGGGCCTGCCTCTGGGGCGGCTGAATCAGGAGATAAAAGGGCTTTTGGAGGACAGGGAAGATGATTAAACTGATTGTTTCGGATGTGGATGGAACTCTTGTACCGGACGGTTCGTCAAAGATTAATCCAGAAGTATTTGATACCATTTTAAAACTGCGTGAAAAAGGCATTCAGTTTGCCATTGCCAGCGGAAGACCCTGGGCCAGCGTGGAACATGCCTTTGAACCGGTTAAGAGGAAGATATTTTATGTTGCCAACAATGGGGCGTATGTGGGATGCTGCGGCAGAAGCCTTTATGTGTACTCAATTGAACAGGAACTGGTCCACCGCATAATCAAGAAGGTCCGCAGGTATCCTGACCTGGAGGTTGTGTATGCGGGCGCCAATGGGGATTACCTGGAATCTTCCAATGAAAGGCTGATGAACTGGCTGATTGAGAGTTACAAGTTCAACCTGACGCGGGTGGATGACCTTCTTGGATTGGATGAGCCGTGTGTAAAGGTATCCATTTATAAATCCCAGGGAATTGAAGCCGCCAGCAGGGATATATACGAAGAATTTAAGGACGAACTGAAGATGTCCTGCGCAGGCGATATGTGGATGGACTGCATGGCCAAGGGCGTGAATAAAGGAAGGGCAATCCGTACAATCCAGGAAAGCCTGCACATAAAGCCTGAAGAGACAATGGCATTCGGGGACCAGCTCAATGACATGGAGATGCTGGAACAGGCATATTACAGTTTTGCAGTGGCCAATGCAAGGGATGAGGTGAGGAAGGCAGCCAGGTTCCAGACGGACAGTAATGAGAATGATGGTGTGCTCAAAATCCTGAAACACCTGCTTTGAAAGGAGTTCCGTATTGGACATAAGTAAAATAACAAGAGTACGGGGGATGAAAAAGCGGGCTGTCTATATGTATCTGGCGATGTGTCTGGCATTGGCTCTGTCTGTCACGGGCTGTTCTAAAAAAACAGTGTCATCCGACGGCGTAAGGACAGTTGAAAAGGATTACACAAAGGGACAGATTATGGTTGTTGCAGCCACGGAACGCAACCGGTACCAGAATATATATACCAGCCAACTGTGGTCTGTTAAGGCAGATGACAGCGGCGCCACGTTTGAGGAAAAACTGCTGGGACAGATTGAACAGTTCCTCATTGAGCTGGGGACCACCAACCTTATGGCGGATGAACAGGGGATAGAACTGACAGGGCAGGAAAAGGACAGCCTGAAGGCCCTGGCAAAAGAATATTACCGCGGCCTGTCGGAGCAGGACCGGGATTACATGGGTGTGACTGAAAGCGAGGTCTATGACCTGTACTGCGAGTATTACCGGGCAGATAAGCTGGTGGCGGAGCTTACAAGGGATGAGAATCTGGAGGTGAGCGATGCCGAGGCAAAAGTAATCCAGGTACAACAGATCGTGCTGGATTCCAGGGAACGCGCTGAGGATATCCTGTCCCAGGTACAGCAGGAAAATGCCGACTTTGCCAACATTGCGTCCAGAAGTTCAAGGGATGTGCAGATTAACCATACCATGGAATGGAGCAGTGACATGGATATCAGGGAGGAAGCTGCATTTACACTTGAACAGGATGAAATCAGTGATATCCTGGAAGAGGATGGGAAATATTACATCCTTAAGTGTACCAATGCTTATGACGAGGAAGCCACTGCCGCGAGGAAGAGCATGCTGGCTCAGGAGAAAAAGACAAAGGCATTTCTTGCCATATATGAACCTTTTGTAAGGGAACATACTGTAAAACTCAAGGATGATTTGGAAGAGATTGTAGATTTCTCCAAGGGGCAGGGATGTACTTCCGATAACTTTTTTCAGATGTACCATAATTATTTTATGGTCCGTTAGGATTTGCCGGACAATTGACTGGCATCAGATGTAATGGTTGTGTATGGATAAGGGACAGCAGACAGATGTAAGAATCCGTCTGCTGTCCTGTTCAGTTTATATTGGCCTGAACCGTACTTCCCGTCATGCGGTAAATCATGCCGTATCTCCCAGACGTACAACGGTCAGGGAAATATCGCTGAACGTAAAGCCCGCATTGTCCACCACCACCCGGATGGTCTCTGGCGTTGCGGTTACCTGGAACGGTACTGTGAAGGACAGGTTGCCCGTTTCACCGGAAGCCGCGAAGGTATGGCTTGCAACCGCACCTGGAACAGGAACGCCATTGGCTTCCAGCCTTACTGTAACAGTAGCCGGAATGGGTGTCCCGGATGCAACTGCAACCGTGGAATGAAATGCAGCTTCATAGATACCGGGTTGGTTGATGACGATATCAGTGGAACCGGCCTGGTGTGAAATGGTAAAACCGGATACAAGCGGATTTTCATTAAATATCAGCGCCCCGCCAGGGGTGGTATCCTGGACTACTGTGTCTACGGTTGCCAGGACTTCGGGCGTTCCGCCTCCGCCAGGCTCACCTCTTGGGATGACGAAGTCAAATATTGCATTGTTCTCGTCCCCAATGTTAATGACTTCTGCGTTCGTCCCAGGGTCGCCCGTGGTTACTGAGCCGATGTTTATTGTAGCAGCTGGGCCGGTCGGTCCGGTTTCACCAGTGGCTCCGGTTTCGCCGGTAGCACCAGCTTCGCCGGTAGGACCGGTGTCTCCAGTCAGGCCGGTGGCTCCGGTCGGTCCGGTCGGTCCGGTGGCTCCGGTAGGTCCGGTAGCGCCCGTGGGACCGGTGGTCCCGGTCGGTCCAGTAAGTCCGGTCGGTCCAGTAAGTCCGGTCGGTCCGGTGGCCCCAGTAGGTCCGATTGGTCCGGTCGGTCCAGTGGCCCCGGTCGGTCCAGTAGGTCCGGTTGGTCCGATTGGTCCGGTCGCACCCTGAATGCCCTGAGGACCAGTTGCGCCGGTAGGTCCAGTCGGTCCGGTAGCTCCAGTTGGCCCGGTTACACCCTGGATACCCTGAGGACCCGTGGCCCCGGTAGCTCCAGCAATACCCTGAATACCTTGAGGACCAGTTGCGCCGGTTGCTCCGGTGACACCCTGGATACCTTGAGGACCAGTTGCCCCAGCAGGTCCAGTGCTCCCGGTGACGCCCTGAATTCCTTGCAGACCAGTCGGCCCGGTTGGCCCGGTTGCTCCTGTAAGGCCTGCGGCCCCTGTAGCCCCCGATGTACCGGTCGGTCCGGTTGGCCCCTGTAGTCCTGTTGCGCCGGTCGGCCCGGTTGGTCCCTGTAGTCCCGCTGCGCCAGTTGGTCCGGTTGGCCCCTGCAGTCCAGTTGCGCCGGTCGGTCCGGTTGCTCCCTGTAACCCCTGAGCACCCGTGGCTCCGGCAGGACCCTGAATTCCCGCAGCCCCGGTAGGTCCGGTAGCGCCTCTTGGAATTGTGATATCTAATATATGATTTGGTGAGCCTGTTACATCAACTACGTTGGCAGGGTCAGCAGGATTACCGGTTATGGTATCCCGTATGGTGATTGTTTCACTGGGACCAGTAGGGCCAGTAGGGCCGGTTGGGCCTGTCATTCCTGTATATCCCTGGGCTCCCTGGGGCCCGGCAGGTCCGGCAGGGCCGGTCGCTCCCGTATTGCCTGGTATTCCCTGGGGGCCGGCTGCCCCGGTCGCTCCGGTTGGTCCTACATAACCTTGTGGTCCCATGGCACCGGTCGGTCCGGCAGGCCCCATTTGGCCCGGGCATCCTCTGGGACCCATGGGACCAGCCGGTCCGGTGGGGCCAGTGGGACATCTGTCTGGGCAGCAGTCAGGACCGGGCCAGGGAGGACAGCATCCGGGATTAGGACAGGGCGGCTGGCAGCCGCTGTTTATGGTGTTACAATTGATTCCATAAGGGTCAGTTTGGGTATAAGGCATTGAGGAGGGAATATGGATATTCCCGGAATAATTATAATACATATAGTTCATTCCTTATCTTGTTTCTAGAATTATGGCGTGGGTCAGGTTTATCAGGATTGCTAAATGCAGTCATGGACCGCCGGGAAAGAAAACGCTTCAGGGGCAGCAGATTTTTCAGGCTGGTGGATTATCACTTGCGTAATTGCCAAATAGCCGATAATATTGTTAGATTTGTCATAGAATCTGATAGGTCTGCCCGATACTATTTTATAATCAACATGTGTGGCGGCCTTAAAAAGTGGACGCTGCCGCGGTCATTATACTGTTCTTTAAACTCCTTCAGGTTCCGCTGATTTCTGCTCCGTTTAACAGGGGAAACAGTACTACAGTAATATCCCCCTGCGGATGGAGAGAAGCATAGCTGGCAGCATTTTCGGCTGGACCGGCAGGCCACTGTGGACCAGCGTCCTCTGGAATACCGATTAATCCGCTGTTAAAAGGAATGTGACTCTATACCCAGTAAATCTGAAAAGATTAAAATTATCAGTGTCCCTTTGTTCCATTACGTGCACCCTTTTCACATCATGCTGAATTTTCCCTACCAGCATACTTTAATATATGAGTAATGGATGGCGTTGGTGTACAAGTCAGCCGCATACAGGCCTTTCTCCGCAGTTTCAGATAATAGGTGGGGAGAGGGGGCTTTCTGCATTGCTTTTTCAGATATAAATTTCATATCAATATTGACAAGCGTTAATATAGCGGATATAATGAATATTAACATATGTTAACTTAGAGGGATGGAATATGAATACAGATACAAGCGGAAAAAAGCCATATCATTTTGGTAATTTAAAAGAAACACTCATTGAACAGGGAATTGAGCTAATCCATGAGGAGGGAATTGAAAAGTTTTCTTTACGAAAGGTAGCAAAGAAAGTAGGAGTATCAGCAACTGCCTGCTATAATCACTTTGGAAATATTGATGAGTTGCTTCTTGGAATGTACTCTTATGTTACCGACAGATTCGCAACCGCCCTAAAACAGGCAGTGGAAGAAAACTCCTGTCAGTATGTTACAATTTCCATGGGCGTTGCTTATGTGGAGTTTTTTGCAAAATATCCCCACTATTTTAATTTCTTATTTGACAGTGAGTACCTGGGCATTCAGATAAAAGAAACTGAGATTACATGGGATGGCTCCTGTACTCCATTTGAAATTTTCGTAAATGGTGCAAAAAGAAGTATGAGGGAGCTAAACATTGATGAAAAAGAATTAAGAGATGACCTTTTGGTAATGTGGGCAACCGTACATGGTTTGGCAGCCATGGCTAACATGAAAGGAATACAGTATGAAAATGGCGATTGGGGCGCCCTTACAGAGAGAATACTGCTTAACAAGGTAATACTGTGACATGAAATTGAGCGAAAACAGGAGGAACCAATTATGACGGAATTAGAAGCAATCAGGGCAAGGCACGCAGTTAGGAATTATACTACAAAACCACTTCCACCTGCAATTATTGATGGACTGAAAGAAGAAATCGGGCAGTGTAACCGGCTGGGACAGTTGCATATTCAGTTAGTAACGGACAATGAGGGTGCATTTAAAAGCTTCATTCCCTTATTTGGGAGATTTAAAAATGTAAAAAACTATATTGCTCTGGTAGCAAAAATGCAAGGCGATTTTTATGTGAAGAGTGGCTATTTTGGAGCACGCCTTATGATTAAAGCCCAACAGGCAGGTCTTAATTCGTGTTGGGTCACAAGCACATACAATGCGAAAAAGTGTCAGGTTACGTTAGCTCCTGATGAGGAATTAGTTGGTGTCATTGCGATTGGTTATGGCATGACTGATGGCAGGCAGCATAAGTCAAAGAGCATGGAACGTTTATGTAAGCCATGCAGTGATAAATGGTTTATAAATGGCATGAAAGCGTCGGTGCTTGCTCCGACGGGCCTTAACAAACAGAATTTTTTCATCGAAGCGAATGGGAATACCGTATCCATCCACACAAAGGACAATCGCCCGATGTCCCAGATTGATACCGGCATTGTGAAATATCATTTTGAGATTGGCGCCGGAAAAGAAAATTTTAATTGGGGATAATTTACAATAAAGCTGCCGCAATATCACCGAGTAATGCCAGTGGGATTGCAACAGCCTTATTTCAAGGACAGCCATATGGTACTGCCGATAATGACGATTGCAGCTTGCTGTCCTGTCTGACTGTTCTCACTGCCAGGGGCTGGGTACTTGTTATTATATTCGTATTAGTTCCGGCAGCCCCGTGGAATTAGATGGGGAATCGGATAAGGGATTGGACATGTTTGTATTTTGGGTATAGTTATCATACATATAAACTGCCCCTTAACTTTGCGATGAGTTTAAGGTATGATTGCCGGGGAAGGCAGATATAAGGATATTATGGCTCTGCCCCGGCAAAAAGATTTATACCAGCAGTGTCACATGTTTACTGTATAAGCTGCATGGATTTATCTGGTGAGTATTTCTGCTTTACATGCAGAAACAAAGGTGGGGTCACTGTTATTGGCACCTACAAGTACTAGAATGCCAAATTCATTGACCAGAACAGTTCCTTGTCCCACCGTCTGCCCTCCAGCCTTGATACTGGCGCCAGCAGTTCCTACCGGAAGATAGGAACGGACAGCGGCTTCGCAGTCCGCACCGCAGCCTGTTGGTGTCGGCGTTGGTGCAGGAAGGTAAGTGATGGCATCATTATAAGTTGTACTAGTAATCCTTACCGAAGCAATCCGGCAAATGGAAACGGCTTCCTGTGCCACGCCTTGGTTATTGGTTAGCTGGAGAAGGCCGGCATTGGGATTAGTATTAGGGGCTGGCAGAAGGCTGCCTGGACGGCCGCTTGCGTTGTCCCCGCTTTCCATTGATACCACAATATTATCAGTTGGATAAAGCTGAATTATCTGCTGAAGTACATTTCGCATCTGAGCAACACATGCACAGGCTACGCTGTCACCGGCAGGTCCGGTAGCGCCCGTGGGACCGGTAGCGCCCGTGGGACCGGTAGTGCCTGTGGGGCCGGTAGCACCCGTGGGACCGGTAGCGCCGGAGGGGCCGGTAGCACCCGTGGGACCGGTAGCGCCTGTGGGACCGGTAGCGCCCGTGGGACCGGTAGCACCCGTGAGTCCAGTAGCGCCAGTAGGCCCGGCAATACCGGTAGCACCAGTGAGCCCGGTAGCGCCAGTCGCTCCGGTAGGCCCGGCAGTGCCGGTGAATCCGGTAGCACCCGTGGGTCCGGTAATTCCAGTGGCACCAGCAGGCCCAATTGGCCCTTGAATGCCTTGAGGTCCGGCAGGGCCAGTAGGCCCGGTGGGGCCGGCAGCTCCAGTTGCGCCGGCAGGTCCGGCGGGCCCTTGTATACCTTGGGGGCCCTGGGCCCCAGTAGCCCCTGTGGGACCATTAAGGCCCATGGGACCGGTCGAACCAATCGGTCCGGTTGGGCCTACATAACCTTGTGGTCCCATGGCTCCGGTAGGACCGGGTGGTCCCTGTTCACCTGGGCATCCGCGAAGCCCCATTGGGCCTTGTGGCCCGGTCGGGCCGACACATTCAATTGGACATATTCCCGGACAGTGGCAGCGACAGGGATTGGAACAGCATTCCTGATTCCCGCCGGTTCCAAATGGTGGAACAGGAAATCCTGTTATTTGATTGGACAAATCCAAATCCTCGTGGTAATTATGATACATCAATCTCCCTCCTTTAATTAGTTTAAGGTTAAGGTGCGAATAAGCTAAGAGGGCTTATCCAGCCTTAATGGTTTAAAATGCAGCATTTGACAAATGCATGGTAATGTCGGTCGGCGTAATGTCTCAATATGGCAGCAGATAACCGCTGTATTACGGCAGTATAAGATGCCATGGGACATGCTCATATCTAAATGGTTTTAAGAATGTCCACATCTGACCTGTTTGGGACGGAACCACTGGTTTCTATAATTTTGGGGCCGGATATCCGGCCCCTCAGACTGTAGACAAAGCCCAAGGCTCACGCCTTGGATTTTTCGTTAAAAGAGCTATAAAGCTTCCTTTTTTCAGGATTTTATAGCTCTTTTCTGATA
>ERZ1036416.394-NODE-394-length-14586-cov-4.387998_pt1 | contig 14586 bp, 12 predicted proteins | sample MGYA00514219_ERZ1036416 | MGnify/ENA primary metagenome ERZ1036416 (study PRJEB33795, sample SAMN09464945) | human gut metagenome | host: Homo sapiens | place: USA: Stanford, California | collected 2016-11 | study: EMG produced TPA metagenomics assembly of the...
GTTTCTTACAGGCTTCGGAATTGCTTCCCATCCGCCGGGAACCGCAACGAAAACACCGAAACCGTTTCCTGACGCCCGAATGCCTTGTCATTCCAATTCTTCATCTTTCTTGCCTCACTTTCCTGTATGCAAACCTTTCTTGTCTGCTTGCTGTCTCTTTGCCTTTCTCTTTGCCTTTCTCTTTGCCGTTGTTTTTACGTTGTATCTTTTGTTTCTTGGTCGCAGTCAGTCAGGATACGCGCCTTGGCACGCTCTCTGCGCTTGCAGATCCCGGCGTGCTTCCCCGAGCGCTTGCTCCGAACAGCTGCGGATTCACTTGTCAAGGTGCCACAGGATTTGAGGCAAAACAAAAAACCGACGCCTCAACAGAGTAAAAATGGGTACACGGATCCTGTGTTTATCAACCTATTTACTCTGTCGAGACCTCGGTCTCAACGTTTTTGATTTATGGCCTTATTTTATGCGCTAAGACAGGCGTTGTCAAGGGCAATGCAAAAATACGTGCAGGCAAAGCGTCTCGACAAGTTCATACTTTACCGAGAAGGGAAGCTGCCGGCAGCAAAAATCGTACCGGTCTCCTGACCGTTGCCGCTCAGGTACTCCGCAACATTACTCTCTGTGATATCAACAAAGAGTATGTTGTAGCATGCGTCACGATAGTATTTTTCAACTGTCTGACTCATGCGTTTTGCCTGATCCGGGCCCACCCAAGCCTCAGCATTTTCATAGTAACCCCAGAAAATATCGGAGTCGTCGTATACCGTCAAAGTCCCGTCACTCCCTACACCGAGCACGCGGGTAATGTTCTTTCCGCGCATTCTACCGATCACAACCCGATGTGAAGAAGGCATCAGATAATCCCAGGCCTCGATTCCATCCAGGGCATACTGATTTAAATGATCCGTGTAGTAGAAGATTCGAGAAATCGCATCGTCATATCCGCCTGTATCCAACTCCGTCAATAACTCCCACACCCCGTCGCCGTTGATGTCCACGACCGCGAACTGTCCGCCGGGCAGCTTTCTGCCGTTCCAACTCCGGTCGAGGAGTATGCTTCGGTAGGCTTCGACCGCCTTCTCGTTTTGGCTCTTCTCGATCTTCTTACCGTTTTCATCCAACTGATAGCCGTCCGGGGTCGTTGTCGAGACCAGCATAACGCCGTCCGCGCCGACATAGTAATCTCCTTCCACCCAACGATTCACCGCCATGCTGCCGTCTTCGAGGAAGTAATAGTACTTTCCGTCCAGATTGCGCCAGCCGTTTGCAATGACACCGTTCTCATCGAGGTAGTAGAAGTTGTCGCCGAGTTCCAGCCACCCCGTCATCATCTTGCCGTCCTCGGCAAAGTGATACCAGTTGCCGTCAATCTGCCGCCAGCCGACCACCGGCACCCCCGTATCGTCGTTGTAGTACCAGCCGTTGTCCTTCTGATACCAGCTGTTCATATGATACTTTTCCGGATCGAGTTGAATCACGTAGCTAAGCTCCACCGGCTCACCGGCCTCCTCTTTTTGATTGACCGCATAGCAGCGGAGGCGATAGGTTCCGTTTTTGCGGAAGCGAAGCGGCTTTTCGTAATCCTGCTCTTCCGCACTCTCGCCCTCGGGCGCTTCCAAAAGGGTATAGCGTATCGAAACACCCTTACTCGTCAGTTCAAGCTCCACCGGATCCTCATAACTGCCGGATTCGAGCGATGCTTTGACCGTGGGATTGTAGCGTTCCAGAGCCTCTTGAATGAGCGCCGCGTCTTTCGAAGACTTGCCGGACATCGCCTCGGCGGCGGTCTTTAAAAGCGTGACCGCATCCGCGTGCCGATTGTTTCTCTCATAAATCTCCGCGAGTGAAAGATACGCCTCTGCCCGCTTCGGCTTCATTCGGATTGCCTTTTCATAGATCGGGATTGCTTCTTCCGTGTCACCGAGCTGCCACTCCTGTTCGGCCGCCTGCACCGTCCGCGTATAGCGCGTGCTCTCATAGCCCGCAAAGACCGCTGCGCCGAGAACCACGCCCGCTGCGAGAACCAAAGCGGCAAGCTTTTGCTTTTTCATCTCTCATCCCCCTTTCAATGATGTTTCAACCACTCAGTAGCTCAGATACTGTGCCAGCGCATAGCCCCGTCTGCCGTTATAAATGACCTCATAGAAACCGTTTTCCGCCGTTCCGACATAGCTCACCGAAGCGCCGAGCGGAATGTGAGCAAGGTCTGCGCCGCCCGTACTCGGAATGCTGCGCAGGGTGATGTACTCCCGGCAGTTCACGCAGTACATGGTGCGGTAAGTGCCGCTCGTGTTGCTCGATACCGTACTGCCGGCGGGTCTTTCGAGGCGCTCCGATTCACTCGGCTGATACGACACAAGATAAGCCGCCAGCGAATACCCCGTCATGCCGTTGTAGATGACCTTATAGAAACCGTTTTCCGCACTTTCGAGCACGGTGACGGGCGCCCCGAAGGGAATTTGCCGCAGGGCACGCGCCTCTGTGGACGGAGATTCGCGGAGCGAAATCGACTCCGCACAGTTTGAGACAAACATGGTCTGAGAATAGTTCGCCGCGGTCGTCACAGGCGCAGTCGCCACCGGGGCAGAGCTTGCGACCACAGCTGCTGTTGTCGCGGGCGCGGGCGCCGCAACGCTTGCCTGCGTCGTGAGCGCGGCCTCCGCTTCCGTCACCGCGGACGCCAGATTCGCAACATCCGCCGCGACCGAAGCGGTATAGTTTCCGTCCCGCTCGCCGCTTGCCTCGCTCTCTGCCACACGGCTCTCTTCGCGCGTTTCCTCCCCGCTCTCCTCGCGCTCCGCAAGCGTTTCGGTCCGCACCGCCGGTCGCCGCGTCGCAATGAGCGCCCCTGCGACAATACCTCCGGACACAATGAGTGCGGATGCCAGTATCACCAAATACTTTTTGCCCGTTCCCGCTGCCATTTTTCATTCCCCCCGAATCAAAAATTTACCGCACGCGCCGCAACTGCCCTTCTTTTAGGAGCTTCAAAGTCATCGGCACCACATCCTTATTCTCGCGCCAAATCGCATCCATCTGTGCGGGATCCACCGGATTGCCGCCGTGCCCCGCCTCAATCGTGAGACTCGGGATGCCCATCTTTGAGATGGCCCAGTCCTTATACCCCGCCGTATCGAGCGCCTGAAAGTTGCCGTCCAAGCGATAGCCCGTGAGCTCCGAAACGCGGTTCGCGAGCAGCAAGCTCATGTCTTTCAGTTCCCCCTCCTGGCCGAAGTTCCAGTAAATCACCTCGCCCTGCGTGTGATAGCTGAGCGTCGCGTCAAATTGAAACTGCCGCGTCAAATCCGCGAGCGCCTTCGACTCAAGTTCGCACTCCGGCGCCGTGCCCTTATAGTGATCCGCCGAGGCATGCCCCAGGTGATCGTTATAGGATTCCCAGAGCGCGTCGAAGTTTCGGTTTAAGTCAACGCCGTTTGCATTGGATTTCCACTGTCTTAAATAAGCTTCCGTGAGCGCTTTTCCGTCCTTCGAAGCTATTTGCCGCACCGTCTCCCGAACCGCCTCCGTGCGCAGTCCCTCGAGCCCCAGTTGGCTTATGCCGATGCCGTCCGGATTTGCCATCGGGATAAAGTGGATTTCCGTGTTCGAGAGCAGTTCCCGGACAGCCATATTCTCATAGCTTCCGTTCATGCTTTGGTCGCTTAGGAGCTGCACCAGCTGCCGCATGACAAGCTGCGCCGTGATGTACTCCCGCGCGTGAATCCCGCCGAAGACCAATAGATGCCGCTCTGCCGCCGGGTTGCCGACGCGAAAGTCGTAGAGCTTGTTTCCGTCCACGGTCTGCCCGATTTCGTCAACGCGGAGTGCGGCCCCCGCATTCTTTTTAATCACAGCCATGTCCCGCTGAAACTCTCCGTAGGTGTAGAGGCTGCTCTGAAAGCAGAGATAGTCTCCGGTCTGAATGATTCCGAGCGTTGCTTCCGCCGTGCCCTCCGCGGTCGATGCGGGCATAGCGGGTTCTGTCGCCGCTTCCGCACTGTCCGAAGCCGCCGCCTTTGCCGAGGTAGCGCTTTCGCCCCCGTTGGTCTTTGACTCCGCTGAAGTTTTTGCAGCCGCGCTGCTCTTCACGACCTTAGTCTTTGCCGCGGCATTCGCCTTACTCTCGCCCGCGCCGCAGGCCGCCATGCCGAGTACGCCAAACGCGCAAAGCAGTAGCCAGAGCTTTCGTCTCATTTCCCCCTTACCTCCTGTCTGTTTTATTCCTCCTCGTCATCGCTTCCGTTCGACTGAATGCTGTCCGGACGCAGCCAGTCGCTGTCCGGCCGCGTGAGAAGACGGCTGTTATTGTAGGCAAGATCCAGCGGCAGCACCGTCTGCCCCTGATACGCGCCGGATTGCAAAGGCTCGACCACCAGCGCAAGATCCACCTGTCCCTCCTCCGAGAGGCAGAGCGGCAGTAAGAGCGAGCAGAGATTTCTGGTCGGGAAATACACCGGGATTGCCGTTTTATAATTCCACTCAACCCGCTTTAAGGTTAAATGAATGGCCGCTTCCAGTCGGTTTTTCAGGTTATTCAGCACCATGGGCGTATTTCGAATGCGTTCGCCGAGCTGCTCAAAATAGCGCTTTCTCTCGCTGTCCTTCGCATGCTTCGGATATACCTCTTCCAATTTGATACCGTCGATATCAAGCATATTCGGCGGGCAATTCTCCTGCAAAAAGCGGAGCGGAAAGCGACCTATGCGCTCCACAATGATGTGCGTGTAGTCGCAGAGCAGTTGAGTCGATGTGTCGTAGACCATGTTCCGGAACTGATTTTCAAAATAGTCGGCGCGCTTCGGCAACGGGTAAAAGAGTCTTGCCAAGGTTTTTCCGGACTGCTCTCCCGCGACCACAAAGTCGAGGAGATACCAGTAGGGCTGCGGCGACATGGTGTTCTTCTTAAAGAGCGCGTAGATATACTCGTACTTTTGATCGACCAGGCCGGTATTGAAGGCCGCATACTCCTCACCGGCATGTCCCGCATCCGAAACATCGCCGTATAAAATTTTGTCTTCAAACACAAGACGCTTAAAGGTGTAGGCAAGATAATTCTTTAAAATAGGGTAATTCTCGGCATCGGTCGCATTCGCCGTGCCGTAATACCACTTTTCCGCCAGCGCCTTTTCCGCAAGTTCTTTGATCTTCAGGTTCGGGATTCTTGCCCAGTAAAAGAGCCAGGAATCCTTATTCGGAAACTTACTCTCAAGCGTTCTGTGCTCGGGCAGGTTTGCCCTCGGCGCATGCGGCTTTGCGGCGCTCTTCTCTGCCTTGCCATCTCCCTCTCTTCTCTCGTCCTCCCGAAGTCGCGCATAGGCCACCCAAGCCTTACCGCTCGCTGTGGGCTCGTGCTTTAGCTCGAGAAGTTCCGGGAACTGCTCAAGAAAGGGCAGTATCTTCTGAAAGCCGAGCAGTTTCACATCAATCCCGTTTCCCTTGAGTGCCTCACCGATTCCGGCTAAGTTAACCCAGCCCTCTTCATTCGAAATCGCAGCGCGAACCGCCAAACAAACCTTCGGGTTAAGCTCTGCCCTTTCTTCCGCCGAGAGCTCCGCTTGGCTTGCTGCTTCGCTTCCGAAAGCTGCCCCCGTTACCTGAGGGCATGCAGCAGGCGTAGACGGTTCAGCGACCGTTTGCTCTGCATCTGCACGCGCCGTATGCTCTGACGGCACCTCTCCTGCGCGCCCCGACGGAAGGGCTGTCCCCGCAGCGCGGAGCCGCGCATAGGCAACCCAGGCCTTGCCGCTCGGCGAGGGCTCGTACTTTAGCTCGAGAAGTTCCGGGAACTGCTCAAGGAAGGGCCTCATCTTCGGGAAACCGAGTTGCTTCGCATCCACCCCGTTTTCTTTGAGCAGGGCACCGAGACTCGCGAGGTTCACCCATCCCTCTTCATTGGAAACCGCACTTTGAAAAGCAGCTTGAATCTTCGGTGCAAGCGCTGCCTTCTCTGCCGCGGAAAGTTCCGGCTGTTCGGTGTCTTCCGGCGAGACAGTCCGTAGCGGCTGTTCGGGAGCTTCCGCTTTCTGTCCCGCTGTCGCTTCTAAGGTATCAAAGTCCTTCAGCTGCACATAGGATTTTGCGGGAAGCCCACCGCCCGCAGGCGCTCCGTCCACCAGATTTAAAACTGCTCGGAATTCATTTAAAAAGTCCCGAAGGCTCGCAAAACCAAAGTCTGCATAGCGAAGCCCCTCTGCCATGAAAAGCGGTTCAAGGGTTGCAACATCCACCATATTGTCGGGCGATGCCTGCCGCTCCCGAATGATATTCCAAACCTGCGGTGCCAATTTTTCTCTTTCTTCCGGATGCATACTGTATATTCCGCCTTCCTTATAAAAGCAGCGCGTTCCACGGTGCGTTTTACTTCTTTCACAGCACAATTTCCCGCACAATGCCCTGCTTCTTTTCATAAAATATTCATAAATTACCATACTTCCACGGCTGTTTTTCGTCAAGTTGCAAATGCGAAAAGAGCCCGAAACCAAGGGGTTTCGAGCTCTCTCCTTCACAAATCGCAATCCAAGCGCCGCACAAAGATGCCGCCATCAAAGAAGATATCCTTGCCTTCCGCATCTTGGTAAAAGGATACCTTCTCTGTTCCGCGAAGTTCAAAGCCGAGCGAGCGCAGCAAACGCAGCGAGGGCGTATTCCGGAGCGCCGTCCCCGCCTCAACAAACGGAACGCCCCGGTTCCGCAGGAACCCTAACACAGCCCTTAAGCTCTCCCTCGCATAGCCCTTTCCGTGGAAATCCGAATGAAAGCAATAGCCGAGTTCATAGCCCTCTCCGCGTGAATTTAAAGAAAAATAACCTATCACCCTGTTCTTCAGGCAAATCGCAAGAAAAATGTGGGCGTCACTCTCCGCAAACAAATCTAAGTCTGCAACTCGGGTTTGAACAGAGTCATCGTCCAAATCGTTTGGCCTGTCATATTGGGCGTACACGGACTTTGCCGCACTGACCCAAATTGCCTGAATATCCTTCCAGTCTTCTGCTCTGATGCGTCGAATAGAAAGGCGCTCGGTCTCTATCGTCTGCATCATGAAAGGAACCTCTCTCATCTGTTATCGCAGCAGCGTTACCCGACCACCAGCTTGTTAGTCTTCCTAAGATACTTTGCGGGGATGGGCGCATCCAGACGCCAGGTGATGTTCATCGGCTTACTGCCCTCGTGCTTTACGTAGTTCGCAATTCCGAGATAGGTATAGGCCGCAGCCGTATTGCTGATGCGATCCGACTTAAATTCGCGGACAAAGAGTAGAATACGGCTACCGCGCTCCTTGTGGTGGATGTAACGCTGCCCGGTCGCGGACTGCTCTCCCGTGGTGCTCTGGCTCTGCCAGTGGAACAGCGTCTCGTTAATCGAGTAATCGTTGTACATGGTGGTCGGCGAATAGTCCTTGTCGGACTTATTGAGCGTCACAAAGAAGACATCCAGCTTTTGCTCCGGAAGCCATTTGACACCCTCGCGGACGGTTGCGGGCTTTAAGAAATCCATCGCTGCCAGAATCTGGTCCCTACTGTAGCTGCAATGCAAGTCAAGCGGACAATCAAAGCCGAGATTTACCGGCTCATCAATAAAATCAATGCGGTCATACTGATAGCGAAGGAGTTCCTGCAATTCTCGCACCATAACCGGACTTCCCGCAAGCGCTGTGAGCTTTTCTGCTAATGCTTCCCGGCTTTCCTCATCGAAGGCCTTGCCCCAAACAGTCATATAGAACATGCGGAACATCCGCCGTTCAAGAGCAGAGAATTCCCCGACTTGGAGTGTTGGCAAGTTTTCGAGTAGTTTCAGGATGAACTGAATCCAACGTCTGGAATCCACAACCGCGAACTTTGCCATCGCCTTGGTCAAAACTTCCTCTAAGGGCTCCGTGAATTCATCCAGTACACCTGCCCGCGCAGACAGGCGCGAGAAGGTAGCAAACTTATAAAGGCTTCGCGGATCCAAATGGTAGTACCGGAGGAAATTTGCAAGGTTTAGTGCCAAACCGCTGTCCTCCTCAAAGGCGGCAATCCGCGTCACCAGTCCCGCTGTATTTCCATAAGACGCTCTTATATTCTCAAGGATATACTTTGCTGCCTGCCGCTCCAGTTGGATATAGCAGCCCTTCGGCGCTGAGACAAATCCGTTTTTAATCTCCCGCGCTACGCTCTGACCGCTGTTCGAGAGAAGAGCGGCAAACTTATCCTCGAAATTATACTTTTTGTTTGCCTGTCCGATAAAGTCGAGAACCGTCAGGCACTCTTTTCCCTCTGCGAGCCGGAGTCCGCGTCCCAGCTGCTGTAAAAAGATGGTCAACGACTCCGTTGGCCGTAGGAACATGACCGTGTTGATTTCGGGAATATCGACACCCTCGTTGTAGATATCAACGACAAATAAGAAGCGAAGCTCCCCGGAAACCAGTGCGCTTCCAGCGCTGCGGCGCTCTTCCTCCGGCGACTTTCCCGTCAACGCCAGGGAAGGGATGCCATGTTCATTGAAGAAGTGACTCATAAATTCCGCATGTTCCACCGTCACGCAGAAACCGAGTCCCTTTACGTCGTTAATATCTGTCACATAGTTCAGCATGGAGGACAGAATCAAGTTGGCGCGTTGCATTGCCACATAACCACTCATGCTGTAGATATTTGAGAGTGCGGTCTTATCATAGCCGCCCGCAGCCCACTTTAAACCGTCCAGATTAACGCTATCGGTCACCCCGAAATACTGGAAGGGGCAGAGAAGTTTGCGGTCAATGGCCTCCGGAAGCCGTATCTCTGCGGCAATGCGATTGCTCAGATAGGCGAGAATATTCTTCCCGTCCATACGCTCCGGAGTCGCCGTGAGTCCGAGCAAGATTTTTGGTTTGTAGTACGCGAGTAAACTCTGGTAACTCTTTGCCGCTGCGTGGTGGAACTCATCCACCACGATGTAATCATAAAAGTCTTCCGAAGTCTTATCCGTAAATGCCTGACTGCTAAAGGTCTGTATGGAGAGAAAAAGGTGGTCGATGCTCTCCGGCTTATGATTCCCAACAAATAACTCGCCAAAGTTCGCATCCTTCAATACGGCGCGGAAGGTATAGAGGCTCTGCTTTAAAATCTCCTCCCGATGTGCGACAAATAAAAGTCGACAGGGTTTCCCGGGATTTTTCTTCCGAAAGCGGCGGTAATCGAGCGCGGAAATAACGGTTTTACCCGTACCAGTCGCCGCCACAACCAGATTGCGGGTATAACCTCGGATGGTCCGCTCGGCCTCCAGCTTATCCAGAATCTCCTGCTGATAGGAATAGGGCTGAATGTCCATCGTGTAGACTTCGGTCGGCTGTTCTCCACTGTACTTCTCAGCCTGCAAGGCTCGGCTTAGACGCTCTTTCTGTCCCTCATCGTAGTACTCGAATTCCTTGTCATTCCAATAGAACTCGAAAGTCGCCGCGACCTTTGCTATGGTCTCCGGTAAATCCTGCTTGGTAATCTTGGTATTCCACTCAAGACCACTCGTCAAGGCTGCGTTTGAAATATTCGAAGAGCCCACATAAGCCGTGGTAAAACCGCTGTCGCGATAAAAGATGTATGCCTTCGCATGAAGTCGCGTAATCTTTGTGTTATAGCTGACTTTAATCTGTGTGTTGCTGAGCTTCCTTAGCTCCTCAATGGCCTTGACATCTGTGGCACCCATATAGGAGGTCGTGATAAAGCGCAGTTCCCCGCCATTTTCGGTGAAGTGCTTCAGCTCGTCCATCATGAGCCGCAAGCCGCTCCATTTGATAAATGAGACCAAGATGTCAATGCGATTGCTGGATACAATCTCCTTTTTGAGCTCGCTGTACATCTGTGGCTCATGTACAGCTCCGGTGAAGAGACTTGACTGCGCAATCGAGGTCTCCGGTCTCACGAGCTGCGCCTTTTCATCCAATGCCAGTATGCTGTTCTTCCGGTCAAAGAGTGCCAGCAATTGCTCCGCACGCTCCGCAACGGAGAGCGCAGCAAAATCAGCCTCCTTGGTTCTTTCCAAAATGGCAGCAATCAAGTGATTTGCAAGTGCCACCTGCTCCTGCAAATCAGCCCCCTGATCCTTCAGATTCTCCATGCCGCGCTCCACAACCGTGGCAACGTACTTGGCAAGAATTTTAGAGGCCTCCGCTGTATCCAGCGGTTCTGTCAAGCGGTACTTATCACTCTTCTCGAGTTCACGCTCCAAGCCCTTGCTGATTAGTTGTTCGTAGATTCCGTCGTGCAGCACGTTTTACCCCCGGTATGAATCACTGGTTCATTATTTTCCTATTGTGTCAACAGCCAAATTTCTATGTGACTATCTGATCACTTTACAGGTTAAATTATGGACCTGATTCATTCAAATCTCAAGATCAAGTATGGGACCATATTCAAATATAATCTGTTAAAAAAGACCTGCTCTATTCTCCTATCCTTTTAAATAACCGCGCACTCCAGAACTGCATTCCCAGTTCATCCAAGTAAAAATGTAAAATCGCCTTGCTGTTCTTACTCGCAGTACTGAGCACAATAAATTGCACGTCCTTCTTGATTGTTTCTTCCGCAAAGCGAAACAGCGCTTCGCCGATTCCCTGCGAGCGCTTTTCCGGAACAACATACAACTCCTCAACTTCAAAGTACAGGGTTCCTTCCGGCATGATAGATTTCATGTTCTTCGCGGTCTCGACCTTGCCGAGCAGGTACGCTTCAATTCCGTCTTCATCCTCCGCGAGGAAAATCCGCTTTCCCTCGATGTCCGCTTCCGTATTCGGGTAATAGCCGTAGCAGTTCTGTTCCGCCGCCCACTGTGCGGACAGCTGTAGCAGTTTTTCCAGGATCTCAGGGGATTGCTCTGCCTCATATTGTTTCATATTCATCCTTTCAGACAACTGTCACATGTTTGTCAAAAGCATATCTTTCAATCCACAGGCAAGGTTTGTCCATGCGTTTCCAACTATACTCATTCTTCCGTACTTACGGAAACAACACAGGGGGCAAAGGGTGCACTTCTCCGTATTTCTTTTCGATTCACCTTACTTCCTGCATAGACTTCCGTCAAGTTAGAACACGGGAGATGCCGGTATGCCCGCAGCATTCTAAAAAAAGGAAAAGGCAGCCCTTAATAGGACCGCCCTGTTCCCCCCGGATTATTTCCGGCGCAGAATATATAAATCCATGAATTTTAAATCTTCCCCCACGGGTAGCGGCGCAAGCTGCGCCTGCAAATAGCTCTCTTTATCTCGCACCGAGGCACTGAAAATATAATTGTAGCCGAGATCGAAGAGATAGGCGGGGCAGAGCTCATTGCTCGGACCGTAAATGCCGCGTACCTCAGCCTTCTCACAGCAGGCCAGGATATCCCGGTAACTGTCATTGACGATCGTGCATCCCGTCATAATTACCATATCCAGAGTCTTTAGCACCTCCGCATAGTCGATGGCGCTCTTCCCGAGATGCCAGTGAATCCCCTCCGGATAGACTTTCATGTCCTCTCTCCCGATGCGGTAATTCAAAAGTCCTTTCTCCGGTCGCAAATCAAAGGCATGAAACTCCTTGCATTTTCCGAGGAAAAACTGATTGTAAAGTCCATAGCCTATAATACCGACTTTCTTGCCGGAAACATCATAGGGAAACTGCAGTCCCGGCTCGCGCACAATTCCCTGCTCTGAGAGTCGCTCTGCGGTGTTGAAGGGCTTACTCATCAAATTCAACAGTGCGACAAGCGGCTCTCGAAGCGTTTCGTCTCCCGATTCCAAAAACGTTTTAATTACCAGATCAACCGGCTTTCCGAGCTCTTTTGACAATACCGCTTGATACGCCTCCGGGCTCTTCTCCTTACCCACACGTAAGCACTGCGAGACCCGGCCTCTCGTATCTGCGCACATGAACCAGCGGTACTCAAGGATAAACTCATCCAAAACCGGCATTTCTTCCCGCTCTGTTTCGTAGTACTTTCCGAGCCGTTCGTAAACTTCTCTTAAATCATTGTTCATCGTATCACCTCATTCACAATAAGCTTCACCGCAAATCATGCCGCACTGTTTTCCGGGGCAAAACCTAACCGGAATTTCAATGCCCTGTCTGCGTCAACAAATAACAAGTTAAATAGAACTAATTATAGTTTAACGCATTGCGTTGCATCTTTCCACCGGAAAATCAGCGCTCATCGATAATTGTTACCGCATCAAAAAGACAGCCCCTCACTTTCGTAAGAGGCTGTCTCGAATGCAACGTAATCCCTTTTCCGGGTGCTTAGGCCTGCACTTTCTTTTCGGGCCACGCCTTCCTGAGCGCAATATAAGAGATCAAAAAGTTCGCAAACCAGCCGGCCGGAACCGCAAGCCAGACAAATGCGATGCCAAAGCGCGGCGCAAACAGCAGGGCGACCGAGAGGCGAATCGCGAGATTCACCATGTTTGCAAGGAGGAACAGGAGCATTTTACCGAGTCCGCGAAGCACGCCGTCCGTCGCCATTTTAATACCCATAAACAGGAAGAAATAGCCGAGCCATTTCATGTATTCTCCGGACACTCGATACGCGAGTTCCGTTCCGTCCTTTCCGAGAAACAGCGCGGAAATGCGTGTATGCAAGTTTTCAATGATCAGAAACGCAAGTAAAGCAAAACATGCATCCAGCAGCAGTGCGGCACGATACCCTTTCCGAATCCGCTCCGTCTTCTTGGCACCGAGGTTCTGGGAGACAAAGGGAGAAACCGCATTGCCGATGGAAACAAAAATCAACGAGAAGACATTCTCGACTCGCATGGTAGCCGCATACCCTGCGAGTGCCTGGGTTCCGAAGGGATTCACAACCGCCTGAACAATCATCATCCCGACAGAAACGGTGGACTGCTGGAGTACAGACGGGACCGCAATCCGCAGCATGGACTGTAATTCCTGCCTGTCAAAGCGACGAGAGCTTCCCTGATAGCGCTTCATCCGCTTCAAAAAAATAAGAAGCGATAACACTGCGGAAATGCCCTGTGCAATCAATGTCGCAAGCGCTGCGCCGAACACGCCGAGTCCCAGTCCCGCCACCATCCGGTAATCCAACCCTATATTGAAAGCCGAGGAAAAAATCAAAAGTCCCAGCGGAATCTTGGATTCGCCTATGGACGTGAACATGCTTGAGAGAATATTGTACATGAACAAAAACGGAAAACCGACAAAATAGACACGAAGATACAACACCGCCGTGTCCAGGATGTCATCCGGCGTCTGTAAGACGCGCAACATCCGCCGCGAAAAGCAAAAGCCGATGATGCCGAGGCATATGCTGAGCAGCAAAAAGCTGATAAGCGAAGTCGACACGATGGTCTTCATCTTGTCGTATTCTTTGGCCCCGAAACAGCGACTCACCAGCACGCCGGCACCGACACCTGCGCCGAGGGCCACACAGATGAAGACATTCGTGAGCGCCGCACAGGCACCGACCGCAGCGAGCGCAGACGATCCCACAAATTGACCGACTATAATGGAATCGGCCATGTTATAGACCTGCTGAAAGAAGCTGCCGAGAATCAGCGGCATCGCAAAAACGGTCAGCGCCTTGAGCGGCGCATCTGTGATCAAATATTCATCTTTTAACATTCAGTCATCCCCGCAGTCTGTGCATCATCCTTCCTTTCGTCACATTCTTCTTAAATTATAACATAAAAAAGAGACCCTCCCCTACCTCTCGCCACCCTGCGAAAGTGTAGATCGGAAAGTCTCTTATCTCTGATTGGCTGCGGTGGTAAATCGTATCTTTCCGCGCTGCGCTATGTTTTTTTGATGTATCACACGGCGTATTACATGCTTCGCGATTCCATGCCCTATGAAGACCGCGACAGCATTTTGATCTGTCTCTTCCGCGGACTCGGTATCTTCGAGACGCACGCTGTAGCGTCCGTCCGCAACGTCAAAGCGAAGCGTACAAGCCCCGGCCGGAATCAGCCCTTTGGCACGAATGATATTTCCGTAGTGCCCGCGTATCAGCGCTTCCAGAAACAGCAGAAACGGTTCGGGGGTGTCTACATAGGCTTTCTCCATCGAAAACGTATCCGGTAATTGCGTTTCCGCTTGCGACGTCGAGCTTCCGACCTCCGATTTCGGCTCGCTTACATCGGCCGCGCCGGTCAAAAGTTTCTCCCACCACGCTTCTTCCGCGTCCTTATAATGCGTCGGACATATCTCGGCACTCGGATTGATCTTCCGCAATTCGCCTATTAAATGCCGCACTTCTTCCGCGGATGCCTGTTCCATTTTGGTAATCGCAAGATACGAGGCATTGCGAAGCTGATCCAGATAGAGTTCCTTATACTCGGCGCGATAGCGCTGAAAACTGAGGCCGTCCACCAAAGTCAGCGGCTTTAAAAGCTGAATGCGCTCATAGGCGATGCGATTCAGGCTCTCTATGACATTGGACAGCATGCCCACGCCGTGTAGTGGTCAACCCTTTTTGTAACACCACTTCTTAATGCTACACTCCGATCTCTTTTCAAACGGAGTCAGATATCCGTTATTCAAGAAAACGATATGTCACTAATCGATTTCCTTCGCGAAGAATGCCGCTGCTTTTTTTTAAGAAGCTGTTCTCCTTTTCCAATTCGGCTTTTTCACGCCGGAGACGACG
>ERZ1036416.399-NODE-399-length-14433-cov-42.044165_pt1 | contig 14433 bp, 14 predicted proteins | sample MGYA00514219_ERZ1036416 | MGnify/ENA primary metagenome ERZ1036416 (study PRJEB33795, sample SAMN09464945) | human gut metagenome | host: Homo sapiens | place: USA: Stanford, California | collected 2016-11 | study: EMG produced TPA metagenomics assembly of the...
TATTTAGAATGTTTGTTTATAGGTTATCTCTGATTTACGTTTTCAGGACAGCCCCCAATGACGGGCGGCATTGGCTGGAAATGAATGGCTGGTTCCCTGCCCGGAAACATATTCTCCATGTTCAATGGAATAATCCGCCATCATTTTAGGCGTTACCGTCTCCCCGGTTAAGGTAGATATTACAATTGCCATCGCAGTCGGACCGCAGCCGGCGCTGCCAATGGTGCTGGTGCCATACTTCATACTTCTCCACGGTTCCTCTCCCTGATTAAAATATACGACTTCCTTCACACAGCCGGAAACCGTTTCATATGTAATGGTATCGCCTGCAGTATCAATATCGCCCCAAATTCCATCTTCGGAAGCTCCCACGCCTGTTATAAATTCCTTCCAGCTGAACATCTGAAACAGAATATCCTTCATGGCGCGTGACCCGTCCTGAATTGCCTGCAGTAGTTTGACCACCAGGTTAAAAAGAGAGCGGCTTGTCAGATAGCGGTACTCATATCCTGTACTGGTTTCCTTCAGTTCATGGTTCAGCTTCAACAAAATAGAATACTGTGCGATGGTGGTGGTTGTTTCTGTTTTCTCCTCCCCCTCTCCCTCTGAAATGGTCACTTCCCTGATTCTCGTCAAATTCCAGCCAAAAAATGTATCCAGCTCGGAATTAATTGTTGTTTTCATCATGTTAAGGGAAACGCTGTCAGAAAAGCCTGCCTCGATTCCGCCATCCGGTATCTCGCCTCCTCCTAACAGCGCCATGACCTTTGCCACATAAGCCGGTGTTTCCCCGTTTTGAGGAATCCGGTATCCTGCGTCCCGCACCGCCTTTCCGCCTGCGTTATAAGCTGCTATGGCAAGCTCAAGACCATTTAGATAAGCTGAAAATGCCCTGATTTGTGCAGCAATATACTTTGCTCCCCCCATAATGTTCTGCTGAGGGTCATAGGGATCCGTAACACCCAATTCTCTTGCAGTCGCCGGCATTAGCTGCATAATGCCAATCGCCCCTGCATGTGACACTGCATTAGGATCAAAATCAGATTCTGTTTTTGCCATTGCTTTTAAAAGAGAGACGGAAACATCATAAGTAGCAGCTGCCAGTTCAAAATACTCATCGTATTCACTGGTCAAATCCGTTGAAAAGGAATCCTCCCCTCCGTAACCGCCGAAGCTCCTGATCTGAGAACCAGTCCACTTCTCCTCGAACATAACTGCCAGATACCGGCTTAACTGAGGAACCAGAACTGTCTCATACTCATCCCTGATAATTTCATATTCATCACAGCCTGAACCGTCAAAGTCATCTTCTATCTCCTCCAGAATTTCATCCCGCTTTCCCTCAATCAATGACAGCACCTCGTTTTTTGCCTCCGTCTGTGACAGAATCGTCTCGATGCGTGTCTGTAAATTCAGCAATTCCGACTGTCTTGCCTGGCTCACATAATCATCCGGGCTGCTAAAACCAATATAGGACAGCACCAGAGATAATAAGTTTGCCACAATGTACATGATGAGAAAGATGATAATAAGCAAAGAGCCTATAAACTTCCAGAATGTCTTACTGGTAAGAACAGCTGCAATCACTGCCCCCAGCGGTCCTCCTGCGGCGGCTCCCACAGTTGCTCCTGCAGAAGCTCCGCCGCTCCCTGCTGCGCCAATCGCCACCTGGGCCGCCTGGACGGAATGGGCTGTCTGGTACACCTGGTTAGCCGCCTTCGCTGCCTGGGAGGCTTTTTCAGCCACCTGGTCAGGGAAATCAGAATCCACTCCATCTCCTCCTATGCGTCTCACCTCCCCCTGTTTTTCTTAGGGTTGTTCTTCCCTTTTGTCCTGTTTCCCGGAGCATTCTCCTTTTTGGGAGCCGCCTTCTGTTTCTTCTTAGGCACTTCCGGCAGGACTTCTTTATAGGTCTTCTCGTAATGGACCTTACCGTCTTTTTGCAGGGTAGCCTTGATTCCGGCCTGAACCGGTTCCAGTTTCACTTCATAGAACCGCTTTCCGTCTGCTTCCACAACCCGGTGAGGCGTGTTGGGTTTCTCATATTCATCAGCCGCAAATCTGGCATACTTCACGCCATCATGCTCAAACTGCTGATAATTCTGTGGCATAGTTACACCGGCCGGCTGACCTGGAACACCCTGACCGCCGCCGGATATTCCGCCAGCCGCCTGGATACCTCCGTCACCGCTTCCTATGCTTCCCGGCTCTGAAGAACCTGCAGCTCCTGTCTGGGAAGCAACACTGCTTCCAGCTTCTGTTGTCATTGCGCTCCTGCCTGCACCTGACTCAATACCGGACAATCCGGCATTCGTACCGTTTTCATTCCCTGATATGCCCTGTGCATCTGCCATCTGCAAAATACCGCTTTCCTGGCTGCCTGATATTGCAGAACCATCTTGCGTAAATCCATCTATGCCATCTCCCGTATCAGCGCTTTGGTAACCGGAATCAAAGGAAATCCCAGCACCAGGAGCATTTCCATCATCAAAGGAAACACCGCCTGCGTTCATGGTGTCCATTCCTCCGCTGATGCCTGAATCATCAGGAGTATTGGCATCTATGCTGCTCTGATCTGAAAACGCCCCGCCCATATTGGCGGCGTCAAATGCATCATCATAATCAAACGGGCCGGCTTCTACTGCATTTCCTCCGGTCTCAACCGCTCCATCAAAGGTATCAGCCGGAACTGCCCCATTCTCGCCGTATCCCATATCAGAATTCACCATGCCAGAGTCCATATCACCGGTAAACGGACCTTCATCATAGCCGTCCGAGATAGGTGTTTCAAGTCCCATGTTATCAGCAGCCTTTCCGCCATCTGCAAAATCATTATTCTTTGCAGACGGATTATCCTGGTAAGAAGGTACACCCATGTCCGCACCAAATGTTTTATTATCCGTCGCATAAGAATCCTTTGGCATTCCATTCGGCTTATCCTGGAAAGCTCCAGTTTTCTGTCCTGACAACGGCACTCCCATATCGGAACCATTTCCCGCCATCGCCGCCGAATCTGCGCCACTTGACGTTTTCCCACCTGACCCGCTAAAGCCTGGATTTCCCATCGGTATCGGGCTGCCCATGCCAGAAGCCATTTTACCGGCTCCTGCAGCCGGTCCTTTCCTGCCTCCTGACGGTGATCCATGCCCTCCGGCAGAACCTCCAAACTGGGAAAAGACGCGTCCCAGCATCATCATAACACCAAGACCTCCCATACCAGGGCTTGTCCGCCCCAGATTAACGCCCAGCGACGCCATATACGAGTCCAGTTTAAACACAATCTTGCCAAATCCCACCAGACACAAGGTTGCCGCAAAAAATTTCGTGAACCCATAACCGCTTGCCATCATATTTCCATAGCCGCTTAAATAGACTTTCAGGCACCATGCATCCAATATAATAAGCACCACCTGCCCGCCAAACATTTTAGACCAGGAGGACAGGATATTGTTTGTGGCTTTCGATCCTCCTGTCGCAAAGGCAAGAGGAGCCGTGTAAGAAAACACGCCGAGAAGGACGTACCGTTCCGCCATAATGAACAGAAGTTTTAAATAATTCCAGGCAACCATAAACTGAATAATTACCATCAGCAGCTGGATATTCAATGAGTCAATTCCAAGTCCTGATGTAACAGCTTCAGCCGCAGAAGTAAAATCGGCGAAAGATACAACCGTGATATGGGTACCAGTCACCCAGTCATATGGCGTCCCCGCCACATCAAGGACGTAATTCACGATCCGTTTCGCTCCTGTCACCATAAAAAGGCAGATACAGCTCCGTATTACAAGTTCCATCGGATCTTCCGAATTTAAGTATTTTCCAAACATGCCCTTTAAAAGCTGCCAGACAAAAATAAGCAGTAAAATAGCAATTGCCAAAGGAACGATTGCCTCCCTGTATAAATCCTTTACCACACTGAACAGTTCCTCAAATAAATCCAGATCACAGGATAACAGCTCAGTAAAAACCTGATTCACAATCTCCATCATGTCAATGATAAACTGCGAACACTGCTCTCTGACCGCTTCAAGAAGCATTTGTATCAGCCAGCTCATACTTTATGGTATGTTCTCAGCCCTACTGACTTTCTTTTCAAATACCCCTCCTTTCTGCCGGGGAAGCGCCGGCATATTTTTTAGGATTTGTTAACCGTTAAACTCACTCTTTGGTATGATCTTCTCCATGTAGGTTACGATAGCTCCAAGCGTCATTAGCACTGCCCAGCAGACCACAATACGTTTCAGCCATGCACGCGATTCGTCCACGGTCTTTCCTGATTTTGAAAAGTTCATCAAAAACAGGCACACAGCCGAACATACCACGGCTGCCACCGTGGCAATGCCGGCAACATCCTTATAGACATTCTGCATCGCGCTTTTGGCAATATCAAAAATATCATCTGCCGATACCGGCATAATCAGGCAGGCCGTACAAGTCACGGCCATAAACGCAAAAAACGCAATCTGCGGGATAATAGTTATCATGCGGTTGCGCTGTACCTGCTGCAGCTCTGCCATCATTTCGGCCGCCTCCACCTCCGCCATTACCTTTATATTCTTCCAGTGCGTATGTTTTTTTTCAGAATGCAACTTCCTTTCACCTCCAGTTCCAATTTTCGGGTAATAAAAAAGCAACCATTCAGAAAAATGATTGCCGGTCCCCACCTATTCAGTTATATCAGATTTATGGCCTCCCATCATGTCCTCATGCATAGAATCTGACTTTATCATTATAATTCTTTTGAAATTGTGTGTCAATGTTGTTGCTGGCGCAATAGTGTCTCAAAATTGTCTCAATGTTGTTATTCCATTCCCCACTCACCTTAAAATAAGCTAAAATAAATTGATTTTAAAGGAGAAATATCCTGTTTTAAGAACACATACATCTGCTCCTCCACCTGCTTCTCAACCGCTAATTTTACTTCCAGATTTTTTAGCCTCGTTTTTGTACTTCCACACCATCTTGGCTTCTCAATCCGTATATGCACCACATAATTCAGATGTTCCAGCACATCGCCAGGCGTCAGCTTATTCCCGTATTCTTCCAATATCCGCTTCAACGCTCTTCGGACCCCTTTCATAAGCCCCTCCACATGCGCGCCTCCCTCCTGTGTTATCTGGCTGTTCACATAACTTTTCCTTATGCCCCCCTTGATTGAGGAAAACGACAGGACAGCTTCTCCCGTAAACTGATTTCCCAATATATTCACATTCAGAATACTGCCGGCCCCAAACAGCGAGTAATCCCTTTTCAAAAAATAACCAATACCGGACGGAACCCGAACTTTGCACCCATTCTCCTCATTCGCCAGGTATATAATATACGGGTTCAGCGCCGCCAGCTCAATCATTCTGCCCATAATTAAAAAATAATCCAATTCTTTAGCAGCAAACACTGTACAATCCGGTTTCCAGACAATTCTCGTTCCCGCAGCAACCGTGTGATTATGGTCCTCTGCGGTAAAAATGCCCTGCTCTGTTCGGATAAACTGTCTTTCATCCTGATACTCGAAAAACTCTCCCAACGCACTGGCAATCCCCATATCTCTGGTATAGCTGCTATTATTGGCTATCTGATAACTCTCACAGACAATCTCCACCACATTCTCTGCCCGCAGCCATACGGAAATCGTCTTTTCTGCGGCATCCTCTAACATGCTCTCCACCAATCCGTACAATAGCCAATAAAGTCCATTCCCCTTTGTAGAACCGATATACATACCTGGACGTTTTCTAACGGATCTGTATAAATCTCCTGAAAACAGGATTTCCCTAATATCATGATAAACAGGAGGCTTGTAACTTACCATATACGCCTTGCCCAGCAGAAAGGAAAACATGGGTGTCTGCCCGACATACAGGATATCTCCCGTTTTACATACAATGGCAGCAACTACCACATATTTCATGCTCTTTACTTCCCTTGCCCTGAGCCTCTCTTCCACATGATCATCAATCAGATATTCCTCCATTTCCCGGAAAATCCTTTGATCCCTGATTTCTTCTACCTCCAGGTGCGATAACGCTTCTGTGCCAAACCGTTCTGCCAGCAGCATTTTCGTAGACTTTCCTTCCTGCCCCGGACTTATGCCATAGGAATTTTCACGCTGCATTTTTACCCAGACGGACAGCAGCCGCACGAATTCCTCCCCAAAGTCAACTGTTTCCTTAATTTCATGCTTAACAAACGGCTCCCAGGAAACAGCGCCCGAATAGCCAGTAATCCTCTGCCCCACTAAATCCAACTTTTGAGCCAGCCGATTAATATCCTTCAGCTGAAGCCGTATATTTTCAACGATTGCTAAATTATTTCCTGCCATACACGCTAACCCCTTTTCCGTATTCCCTGCAACAACTGTACCGGACTGGCAATAAAGCCAGCCCGTCAGTTATACTGTCAGCCCTTTCGGTATATCAATCATCTCAGGCTACTGCTCCCTGAAGAAAAAACAGCCTCCCTATTCATACAATTATGATATGATACCTCTTAAGTAGACAAGGTAAATAACCAAAATCTACTTAGGAGGTATTTTCATGTCCAAATCACCACATACGCCAGAGTTCAGGGTAATGGTTTCTCAAGAGTATCTTGACAGATTGGGCTCGTATGACTTTCTGGCAAATAAATATCAAATCGGTAGTAAAACATTAAAACAATGGGTTGCCAAATATAGGCTGTATGGTCTGCTTGCCTTTCAAAATAAAAGGGGTAACACTTCCTATTCATCAGATTTTAAAACAACGTGTGTGAAAGCCGTTTTATCTGGAGCAGGAAGCGTTGATGATATTGTTGCTAAATATAATATTTCAAGTCGACAGGTTTTGCGAAACTGGATTTCAATGTATAATGCTAATAGAGAACTTAAGGATTATAATCCGAAACGGGAGGTCTATATGGCAGAAGCACGTAGGAAAACAACGAGCAATGAGCGCATGGAAATCGTTAAATATTGTATTGAGCATAATCGTAATTACAAGGATACCGCCAGTTTATATGATGTTTCATACAGTCAGGTCTATTCCTGGGTAAAGAAATATGATGCTGACGGAGAAGAAGGCCTGTTAGATAAGCGTGGGCATCATAAAACAGATGGCGAAGTCGATGAATTAGAGCGTTTACGGCGTGAAAATCTGCGTCTGAGACGTCGGCTTGAAGAAAATGATATGGTGGTTGAATTGTAAAAAAAAGTGAAAGAATTCGAAGGGATGTGAGGATTGGAAAAGTACGTTATGAATCAAAATATTTGGCAGTGAAGCACTTCTACGAAGATAAGAGCTGGAGTGTAAATTGGATGTGTAAGCAGCTTGGGATTTCCAGAGCTGGATACTATAAATGGCTGCACCGGGACATTCCTGTACAGGAACAGGAAAATCAAAAGCTGGCTGAGCTGATTAAAGAGTATGATGAGCGGTTCAGTCACATCCTTGGTTATCGCAGAATGACGTCATGGCTCAATTATTTCAACCATACTTGTTACAGTCTTAAGCGAGTACACAGGATTATGAAAAAGCTAAATATTCATGCTGTCATCAGAAAGAAAAAGAATAAATATAAATCTTCTACTCCGGAAACAACAGCAGAAAATAAGTTGAAGCGAGAGTTCTATACAGACGCCCCAAACCAGAAATGGGTAACGGATGTCACGGAATTTAAAGTTCCTGGTGAGAAAAAGAAACTGTATTTAAGTGCGATTTTGGACTTATATGACCGATACCCGGTTTCCTATGTAATCAGCTGCAGAAATGACAATCGACTGGTATTTAAAACATTTGATAAAGCAATTGCAGCCAATCCAGATGCAAAGCCACTCTTTCACAGCGACAGAGGATTCCAGTATACAAGCAGGATATTTCAAAGGAAACTGAAAGAACAGAAAATGGAACAGTCCATGTCAAGAGTAGGCCATTGCATTGATAATGGCCCCACCGAGGGATTCTGGGGTATCATCAAGTCCGAGATGTATCAAATGTATGACATAACAGATGAAGCGTCTTTACGCTATGCAATTAAGGACTATATACGATTTTACAGTAAAGAACGTCCCCAGGATAGATATCAGTGCAAGTCACCTCTGGAAGTACGGATTGCAGCATTGACATCTGATAAACCGACAGAATATCCTATAGCTGAAAACAAACGAATCGAGAAATATAAAGAAAAATGGTGTGCATAGAAAAATGACCACACTTGAAACCGTGTGGCCATTCATCAGCACCTGATTTTAGATATTTTACTTGTCTACTTGACAAGGGGCATATCACAATACATTTAAGTGTCTTTCTTGCGGTCCCAATACAGGACCTGTTTATTAAGGCCATAGCCAAATTTTTAACTTCCGGAACAGGCCGGAACAAAATACAACATATTCTTCAGAAGAATATTAAATCAATATCACATCCAGATTAACGCATCATATAGTACATGTCAACTCAGTATAAATACTATATATGCTATTTCACAAACTTATGCACACACCGGATCAGCGTATGTACCTGCTCATAATAGAGATCTTCATCGAACCTCCCACAAATCATTGAATGATTGATAAGCAAGGGGCGATACATTTCTATCAGTTTCATTAATGCCTCTTTGTCTCCCATCTTGGCAAGTTCCAACAGCCCTTCAAATTCAATCATGCCGCATCTCCTTCCTCAGTTTTTTCAACGTATTATAGTAAGTGTCAACTGCCTTTTTTAACGGAATATGAAGACGTCCAGCAATCTCCTCAAAACTCATTCCGTTAATAATACGCCAGAAAATCAGCCGTTTCCTTTCATCATCAAGTTTCATAAGCGCAGCCAATAACCGTTCATTTTCAATCAGATTGAGAAGCTGCTCCACATCTCCAAAGTCCTCGCACAGCCTGCTGACCTGTTCCTCTAAATGCCGGTAGTAGTCTCCCTGACCGGACTCTGCTTCTGCATAGGCTGAATCCTCAATCGGTATTTCTGCCTCCTGGATTTTGACATGCTTTTTAATATATTTAATCTTTGTGTTCCTCACTGCTGTTTTGAGATATGCACCAAACGAATCCTGCGTAGAAAACTCTTTATTTTTGCCTTCCATATCATTTCCTCCATTTCAATTTTTTTCATCTGAAAATGGAGGTTCCTGGTGGGGAACGGCAGTGTGGTAATCGGCAGCCAACCACATAAAGCGACAAATTTTGCCAAAAAAACACCGCCGGATATATAATCCAACGGATGCTTGAATGGATATGAGCTATTAATGCATATGCTAATACGGAGAATAGTTCGTATATTATCGCATAAATGTGTAATAGTTTTTTCTTTCTTTTTTTAATACGGCTGCAATTTTATTTGATTTTTTTAAACCTTTCCCGGTTACCATACTTCCTCAATTCCTGCAGCCAAAAAACACGCCGAGGCGCAAGAATAGGCCGCATTTTTTTTATTAGCAACCATTCTTGGTCTCGACGTTATATGAACTATTATTTCACTAATAATTGAGGGTATTGGCTCGTTTTCATTTTCAACCTTTAAATATAGTATTAATCAGTGTGAACTATTACTCGTTACTGGAGGTGAACTATGGAAAATTTTCTTGTACAACTTGGTACTATTATTAAGCAGGCAAGAATCAAAGAAGGGCTGACACAGGCACAACTTGCAGAAAAAGCTGATATTAGTACCCGTTATTTAATGGATATAGAAAATAAAAACGATATTCCCAGTCTAAAAGTCTTTATCGCTCTATTCCGGGCCTTACGTCTTTCAATTGATTCATTTCTGTATCCAGGCACGGAAGGCACTGAAAAAATGCATCGGCTTCTGTCACAGTGTAACGATAAACAGATTACAGTCATAACAGCTATGACTGAAACCATGCTGGATGTGGATCTATAACTATATTATACCAAAGGCTAAATTACAATTTCTGACTTTTCTCATGCAATTTTCATGTTTTTATGTTAGATTACTAATTAACTTCTTGTAAAAACATGTATCCTATCCTATAATTAAGCTAAGGCAGGTGGGAAATAATGGCAGAATTTGCGTACAAGTTTTTATATGGAAAAATATTTGAAAATAATTTACTTCGTTCAACTGGTGATGCATTTCAACAATTAGTTTATCGCCTGTTTAATACTCTTTACCTAAACTTTGAAAAAATCGATGTTCAAGGTTCTCTTGGTGATAGAAAAAATGATGGGTATATTCGTGGGCAAGGTGTCTTTTTTCAAGCCTATGGACCTAAAGATACGGCAATAAATACAACCGCTCAATCTACCGCTATCAAAAAAATGCCAGAAGATTTTTATGCACTAAAAAAACACATTGATTCAGGACTTTGGGAGCCTATCACTAAATATATATTTGTTTTTAAAGTATGGCGTGGGACATATCCTGAAGTGCTAGAAACACTATATTCTTTAGAAAAAGCAAATCCAAAAATCGCTTTTGAAATATGCGATATTGATAATTTACTTACCCTCTTTAATCAACTGACTTTAGAAGAAATGGCATTTGTAACAAATTGTTTTGTTCCTGAACCAAATTTTGATATGGTCAGTTTCCAAGTTATGGGGGAAATTATTGAGCATTTAATTTCCTTAGGTGGCAGCACGAATCTTGATATAACAAAAAGCCCACCTGATTTTGAGGATAAAATTACTTTTAACCGTCTTGCCAGAATACAAGCTGACAATTTACGTGTAGCAAGTTATAAGATTGAACAACTGGATGATTATTTATCGTCTTATCCAAATAACGATATTGCAGACTACCTTTGTTCTATCTTCAAAAAATTATATAATGAATCACTAATACAATACCCAAATAACCCTATTATGCAGTTTCAATACATATTAGAATCGTGTCATTTGCCCGACACTGACAAACGACAATTACAAATCCTTGAAACTAATAGTTATATCATGATTGCAAAATATTTTGAAACTTGTGATATTTTTGAAGAGCCAATAAACAATGATCAAAAAAAGTAGTGGTCAAATTACACCACTACTTTATTTGTATACCCAATAGTTTATCTTCTGGGCTTCTATCGTAAAGTTTTAATCTAATGCTATTATCTAAAGTATTTGCAAATGCCTCATCATCCAGTTCTTTAGCCACTGAAATAATATTATCAAACATATCGTAATTAAGATTGATTATATATTGCTTACCTCCATTTACACAAATCTCATTAGCTATTTTCAACATTCGATAGCATTGCCTGGGATCAGTTTCAGCAAACAAGCTTCCATCATGATATAAAAATTGCACCTTATTATTCTTCCCCTTATCCCAAATCAACATATCCATACAAAAAATCTTCACATTGCCAATACCGCCAGAACCATCATCTTGTATTTCTACATTAATATCAAATCTTTGCTTGTTATCACCGGGATTATTAACTATATCAATTCCAGAATATTTTCTTTCACCATAAATATAATCTACAAATTGCGAAAATTGATTATCTAATTCCTTCTTATATTCTTCAATTGCATTAATATATGCAATTGCTTCTATATTGTCTTTAGCTAAATCTGCCTGATAATTTGCCTTTTTTATTTCTAACTGTTTTATGACTGTATCATACTGCTGCATTTTTGCCAAGGAGACCTTCAACTCTGTCAATCGTGATTGTAGACGTTCATATTCCGTGGTTGATACTTTGTCTTTTATAAATTCCATATCATTGTTTATAATTTGATCTAAACTTGCTAAATTTTTTTTAACTTTTCTAATTTCTGACTGATATTGTTTCTTATCCTTTATTAACCTTGCCTTTCTACCATCTAATAGTTTTTCATGAAAGTTACATATCTCCTGCATGCTTTTTAACATATTTTCCGGAAAAATAACATTAGCTTCTTCATACAAATTTTTTACTTTTTCTGCCGTAACATCAACTTTAAGTTCAAGATTTTTATTTATGCTCTTTATAATATTTTCATATTTTGCAATTTGATTAATTAAGTCATTTTTTTCTCTCGTACATTTTTCAATATCCGCCTTTATCTCATTATATCCCTCAGAGATTTGAAACCCTTCCATTTTTGCTTGCAAATCACGAATTTCTTTCTCCAAGTTACCGATACTAATTCTTAAATCACTGCCAGTCATTGCATTTTTAATTTCTGTATCATTCTTTAAAAGCTTTCTACTGTTTTCTATCTTATTTATTTCTTCTTTTATTTTTATCTTACTTATTATTAAAGACACATCTAACCCCAGCAGGAAAGAATTTAATAATAAAGAAATATGCTCATCTTCTCTTTTCTTATATTTTTTCCAATCCAAATACCCTTCTTTAGGAATTCTCAAATATCGACTAATAAGCCCCCTAAAGCTTATATTAGATAAATCCTCAACGCAATTAAAACACTCTGCCTCCAAATAGTCTTTAACTTGACTTATAGTCTTTTTTTTACTATCAAGAAACATAAATTTTTCATCATCTACACTTCTCAGTATTTCATGTTCTTTACCGTCAATATCAAACGTTAAACAAAAATCCCATCCAGCTAACTTCTTTAATTCCTTATGGGCATCACTCCTACAGCCTAAACAATAATCAATTAATTTAATTGATAATGTTTTTCCAACACCATTTACAGTGTCGTTCTTCCTTTTATCTTCAACACTCCTTGAGCCTAGTATAATATTTATACCATTCGAATTTAATATAAGATCATGGAAAGATTCTTTATTAGCACTAAGTTTCTTTAGATACATTATAAATCTCTCCTCTCTCATTAATATTAATCGCATTTAACGCATACAATAAGTCCAATGTTAATATAAAATTATCAAACGAATGTTTTTTTGATATTACTCCCGTCTTGATATAAGAGCTATATATTTGATCCCAGCAACTATCTAGTGTCAGTGGAGATGATAATGTCTGTAAAACAAATGCACCTAAACCTATATATGATTCAGATAATGAAATATGTTTTTTGGGCATTATCATATTCCAATCTCCTTTCGCAAGCCTTTATGAACTAATTACATTTACAACTTATGCTCTTGATAATCTAATAATACACAAGCGCATTAGAACATATGTTCTTTTTTTGATATTACCATATTTTTGGCAAAAAATCAATTAAAACCGAACATATTTTCTCTTGATAAATCACACATTATTTATAGTAATTCTTTTATTTTCTCATTATAGCTTATCTACAATCAGCTTACAATGTTTTTCAAAAAATAAATTAGCAATAATTTTATTGCTTAAAAAGCAAGTCATGAATACAGCTAAAGAGCAGCATTTTAAAAAACATTAATAACAGACAGCACATGTTTTCTCCACGGCTCAATCAGGCTATGCCGTCTATAACCTCCTCCTCAATCCGCCTGTAAGCAGCATTGATATCACAGTTCCTCGCATCATACTCCTCTGCTTCATTAAATTCAACTTTGTCCTCCGTCCCCCATAAGTCTTTATGGACAATATAGCCACAGGATGGACAATAATTACTGTCTTCCGGAATGATGGCCTCACAGAGCGGACATTTCCTGTCCGGCCTGTAATTCACAAAAATCTTTGAAATCATTTTAAGCTGAAGCACTATCTGGATAAAGAACATGATAATCACTGGATATCTCCTCTTCTGAAAAAAACAGATTCCAGCCATTACCGGGAGCCAAACCAGATTAAATATGCCGCAGCGCATTGCTTCATCATATATAACATCTATATTTCTTTTATTCATCACTTACCTCCAAATCTATTTTACGGATAAATTAAAACTCCAGTTACTTCCTCTATAGGGATAAATCCAATCATTCGGGAATCCCTTGAAAAATTGCGGTTATCCCCTAAAACATATACACAATGAGGCGGTACAAGAAAGAAATCGCTGATATGCTCATATGGCTCTTTTATATACTCCTCTTCTAAAATCTCTCCATTTATCCGCAACTCCCCATCAGATACTATAACCATATCCCCTCCCACAGCTACGACCCTCTTGATAATCCGCTTGTGCAGTACCTCGGAATCAATCACTGCAATATCACCGCGCTGTGGCAATACACCCATTCTCACAACTACCAAATCCCCCTGGGACAATGACGGTTCCATTGACTTTCCACTTACGACCGCCAGCCGATAATAATGGCTAAGCCACAGGGCTGCCAATATGGCAAGCCCTATATTTATAATTACTGCATATTTCCGTTTCGTTTTCATACGTCCTGCCCTACTTTCTCCTGAACATATGACTGGTACTCTTTAAAAGTGCAATCTCTTCCTCATCCATTTCATATCCTTCTTCTACTTCATGAAGAGAAAAAGAACTGGCGTCTTCCTTTAAACCGGATTCTGCCGGCATTCCTCTTTTATTATTTGAGGGAGACTCCTCGTAACTGGAAGCATCCCCCTCCTCATGGTAGGCTAGAGCGTGTTTGAAAAATAAAAAGTATACAAAACATTTGTTCATAGACCCTT
>ERZ1036416.409-NODE-409-length-14211-cov-5.446948_pt1 | contig 14211 bp, 14 predicted proteins | sample MGYA00514219_ERZ1036416 | MGnify/ENA primary metagenome ERZ1036416 (study PRJEB33795, sample SAMN09464945) | human gut metagenome | host: Homo sapiens | place: USA: Stanford, California | collected 2016-11 | study: EMG produced TPA metagenomics assembly of the...
ACCAACGAATGTTAAGAAGTGTCAAGGTTAACAAACGCTAACATTTGCTAACAATGCTAAGATTTGTTAAGGTTTCAAAACGAAACGAATGCATACAAAACAACACGATTGCTAGGGAAAACTAGGGTTTTGATTCTGTAGTACTCCGTTACTATATGGAGTACTCCATTGGTAAGGTTGTGTTAATAGGTGTGTGTCGGATGCACGCTTTCTATGCGAACGTTCGGCATGGAAATAACGAGCGTTCGGAACGCTGATGTTGGAATATGATGGAACGTCCGTATATTGGCCGTAGGCAGAGGGGTATAGAAAAAGCAGCAGCCCCGTTATGGTTCTGCTGCAATGTGGATAGTATTAAATGCTTAATTGGCTAAAGTCAATGGAAAAGTCCTCATATATGTTGACTTTAACAGAATCGGTAAAACGATAAATGGTGGGTGGTGTTTCGTTAGCCAGGTCATACACCATAACAACCTCCCTGGCCGGGTCTATAATCCAATATTCCCGTACCCCCGCCCCTTGATAAAGAGCCAGTTTTTTATAATAGTCCATTTGTCGGCTGGAAGGGGAAACAATCTCAATCGTCCAATCCGGTGCACCGTGGCAGCCTTTATTATCCAATTTGTCTTTATCGCAAATTACGGATATATCTGGCTCCAGGTAATTAGTATTGTTCTTCTCGTCCTCTGCCTGAAGGAACACGGCAAAAGGTGCATGGAATACTTCACAAGGGCCGTTTTTACTATTGATATAATTGAAAATGGTTCCGTGTAGAAAGGTAGATATTCTTTGGTGGGTAGTGTTCGGCGGTGCCATATAATAAATCTGACCGTCAATCAGTTCTGCCCGTTCTCCATCCGGCAGACCGTAAATATCATCAATGGTATAGATTCGTTCTTTTGGTAATGGCATAGGGTCACGCTCCTTCCTGTGCAGTGTTATCAGATTCGATAGTTTGTGTAATGGCTCGATTGATAAAACCATTTAGACTTTCACCATGTATTTCAGCATGTTTCGATATGTCAGTTTTCTTCCCCTTAGGTACAGTGAGATTAATTCTGTCATAATTGTTACTGATATATTTATTTACTGCTTTTTGCTGGGCTTTGCTTATTTTGCTTTCCTCTGCCATAGATTCCTATTTCCCCTTTCATTAGGTGATAAAAGATAAAGATACCTATTTCATTATACCCATATTGTATCATTAATATCTACTTGCGTAAATATACAAAAGTTACAAATGTATTTGCGCAAATATATGCAGTATGCTGGTAGACTATTTGCGCAAATAGATATATACTATATACATAGCAAGGAACACAAAACAAAAGCAGCCGGGGCAGACAATCCCCCGCAAACCTATCAATCGTACCTGTGAGCCGCAAGCAATAGACATGCAAGACTGATAGGGGCTGCAATGAAAGGAGAACACACTATGTCAGAAAGAACATTACTTAAAAAGGTCAATGACCTTAAGGCCCTGGAGGCCCAAAAGAAGGTCATTGAAAAGCAAATGGAGGCCCTGCAGGAGGATATCAAGAAGGAGATGCAGGCCAGGGGCCAGGAGGAAACAGAGGTGGGGGACTGGATGGTCAGATTTAAGGCTGTTATCAGTAATAAGTTTAATTCAAAGGCATTTGCCGCCGACCATCCGAAACTCTACCAGAAATACATGGGCCAGTCCCAGACCATGAGATTCACAGTGCAGTAAGCGCATAGGGCTGAGAAAACAAAACATCCGGCGGAGGGGAGTAACGGCAATTACATAGAGTCTCTGCCGGGGCCACACACCAGGAAGGGAGATTGCAGGATGGCAGACTATAGCCTGCCAAGGACAGAGCAGGAGGTTATTATAGGATTCAATGCGGCAGAGGATGTCGCAGAACTTTACACGGCGGACCCGGTTTGGATGCGTAAACTGGATAAGTTGGTGGAGCAGAACCCGGAACAATTCAAGGAGGGGAGGCGGGAGATATACCAGGATAAGGTAGTGGCCAAGCGGTACATATTTCCAAAGAGGTTTATAACCGTAAGGTCAAAGGATGCGAAAAGGGAATTGACTGAGGCGCAGCGAACAGAATTATCAAATAGAATGAAAGAACTGCACAGAATCAATTCTGTATCTGAAATCCAAGGAACAGAACCAGGAATGACGGTTTAAACTGCTTAAGGTGTAGAAATATCCACCTAAGGCAAAGAAGCACCAAAATGTAACATGGAACTAAGGTATTTAAAACCCCATGCGTCGGCAAACGCACAGGGCTGAAAAAACAATACCCGACCACACACCAATGCAGTAGGGATATTCTAATTATATCACTGAATCATCCCTTTGCAATCAAAATGTAAAGGAGAATAGTAAGGTATTATGAGTGAATTAACATTTGATATAGAAAACATATTGATAGATATAGAAATTTCGGCTGAAAAAGTACAGGTTATGATAGATGATTTACGACAGAGTTATTTTGGATGGGAGATTAAAGATTTGAGCGATATACGGAAGATTATGCCGCCTCATTATAATACAGCTTGCATTAAAACCATTATTGCAGATAATAGTATTTCTGATATGGTGATTCAGCTAAAAGCGTTGAGGGAACTGCTGGGGAAAATTGCTTAAATCACCCAGGGATACATTTGATGTAATGAAGCTGTTGAACCGGATTAAGAGTGTATGGAGGTGTGTAGGTATTACATACATCAATGCAGTAACGACATCCCCCGTAGGGGCAGGAGGCAGAGGGTAATTTCCACGAACACCGACGCCCCACCTCCAAACACACAAAATCTTAGAAATGAGAATGTGGAAAGAAGGAATATTATGGTTAAGGTCTTAAAGGATGTATACGGATTGATATATGGTGAACTGGCACAGACCATAGCGGCCAGGGAGCCGCTGCATTGGGAGATAGAGAAAATCAAGAATCCTCTGAGAGGCCGGGAAGATTTTAAGGAACTGGAGGAAATCTGTCTGGAGGTAAGCTGTTGCAGCGAGGAACACGGCTTTATCAGCGGTTTTAAATATGGAGTTGCGTTCATGGTGGAATGTATGGAGTGGCCAGGGCAGGAATAGCGCCCTGGTTGCAGTTAGGAAGGATGTGATTGTATGGCAGTGGATAAAAATGGTAAGCCTCTGCCGCCGGGAATCCGGCAGAGGGCCAATGGGAAGTATGAGGGCCGGGTAAAGGTGGATTACCAAAGTCATTCTGTCTATGGAGATACCATTACAGAAGTAAAAAAGAGAATGACGGAGTTACGGTATAAGCTGGAGCATGGGGATTTTGTGGCAAGTTCCAAGATTACGGTGGAGGAATGGTTTAAAACCTGGATGGAACAGTATAAGGAGAATCAGGTTAAGGCCGGAACCATTATTTCATATACGGACTATTTCAATATATACATAAAGGAAAGCCTGGGTAAAAAGAAATTAGTGGATATCAGGGGAGAGCATATTCAGAAACTTTATAACAGCCTTGTAAAGAAGGGAATGGCGCTTTCAAGTATTAAGGTAGTTTCTGCAATCCTTAACGGTTGCTTTAAACAGGCAATGAAGAATGGGCTGATAGAACGTAACCCCGTACCTCTGGCAACCCTGCCTAAAGGGAAGCCAAAAGGACAGCGCCGGGTATTCACGAAGAAGGAACAGGATATTTTCATGGAATATGCCAAGGACAGTTATTTATACAACCTGTTTGCCCTGGCAATCAGAACCGGGTTGAGAGGTGGGGAACTACGGGGTCTGAGGCTTTCGGACGTGGATAAGGCGGCCGGATTGCTGCACATACAAAGAACCCTTAAATATGCATCAGGCCGGGGATTCTTTGAGGATGCACCCAAAACAGCCACATCCAGAAGGGATATTCCCCTTACTAAGGATATGCTCGCCATTCTGGACAGGCAGAAACAGCTTTATGGTGAAAAGGTGCTGAGGATGGACGGATACATTTTTCATTTGCCGGATGGTACGCCTATCAGCAGGGAAAGGCTGCAAAATGAGATTGACAGAATTGTGAAGCGGATTAATACGGATGGTATGGCGTTTGAGCGGTTCACGCCCCATTGCTTAAGGCACACATTTGCTACAAGGGCTATAGAAAGCGGGATGAAGCCGCAGACATTAAAGACCATCCTGGGACATTCCACCCTGTCAATGACCATGGATTTATATTCTCACGTGCTCCCATCCACCAGGGCGGAGGAAATGGAACTGATAGCAAACGCATTTTAGAGGCTGGGAAACTGGCCTTTTTTGATGCAGATATTTGATTGTGGGTAAATTGTGGGTACGACTTGCATTTTTCCTGATTCCATGCTATAGTAAGTAAGCTGATTTTCCTTGCAGATACAGGAAAAGCCAGCAAATAAAGCGGTGTGTTCGAGACCTTCCACACCTAAAACAAAACTAAAGGAGAGAACAGAATATGAGAGAGAGTAACAACAGGCTGTATGTGCTGGCCCAGGGGGCCATGATTGCAGCCATCTATGTGGTGCTTACCATCCTGTTTGCGCCCATCAGCTTTGGTCCGGTCCAGTTCAGGATTGCAGAGGCCCTCTGCATCCTGCCCTTCTTCACGCCGGCGGCAGTGCCGGGACTGTTTGTGGGGTGCCTGCTTTCCAACCTGCTCTGCGGGGCCATGCCTCTGGACGTGGTATTCGGAAGCCTGGCAACGCTGATCGGGGCAGCCGGTTCATGGTATGTGAGGAAGCACAGATGGTTTGTGTGCGTCCCGCCCATCCTTGCCAATACCGTCATCATCCCATGGGTGCTGCGGTACGCGTACGGTTCTGAGGATTTAATCCTTGTGGCCATGGGAACGGTTGGGGTCGGTGAGATACTGGCCATCGGTGTCCTTGGAAATGTACTGCTGATAACCCTGGACAGGTATAAGGACCTGATATTCAGAGGCCGGACAGCCCGGACACGCCACGAACATAATATATTTTAGTAAGATACATGACGGAGAGTTGCCGCGGGGGCGGTAATTCTCCATTTTTTATATAGCTTTTCAGTGTTTTTTTGATATAATAAGGAAGAGATATTTTTGTGCAGACAGCGCTGTGGACAGCTCTACGGGCACAGGGAAGGATTATTGATTATGTATCAGATAGATTTTGGAAAACGGTCACATGTTCATTTTATAGGGATTGGAGGCATCAGCATGAGCGGCCTGGCGGAAATCCTCCTGGAAGAAGGATTTACCGTTACGGGTTCTGACTCCCATGAGACAGGGCTTACGGACCACCTGACAGACAGGGGCGCCAGGGTATACTATGGGCAGAGGGCGGCTAATATAGAAAAGGAACCAGGCATTGACGTGGTGGTGTACACAGCCGCCATCCATGAGGATAACCCGGAGTTCATGGCTGTCAAGGAAAAGGGGATTCCCATGCTTTCCAGGGCAGAGCTTTTAGGGGAGATGATGCGCAACTATAAGCAGGCAGTGGCTGTATCCGGCACCCATGGCAAGACCACCACCACATCCATGATAACGGATATCCTGCTGGCAGGGAATCTGGACCCGACCATTTCCGTGGGCGGCATCCTTCAGGACATTGGCGGCAACATCCGGGTAGGGAGCCCGGATCTGTTTGTCACGGAGGCCTGTGAATATACCAACAGCTTCCTGTCATTCCATCCCACCATGGAGGTCATACTGAACATTGAGGAGGACCACCTGGATTTCTTTAAGGATATCCAGGATATCCGCCATTCCTTCCGGCTGTTTGCAGAGAAGCTTCCCGCCAAGGGGCTGCTGGTGATTAACAGCGGCATTGATTCTGTTGAGGAGATTACAAAGGGGCTGGGATGCAGGGTTGTCACTTTTGGAAAGGACAGTTCCAGTACGTATACGGCAAAGGATATCACATATGACGGGTTTGGGAGGCCTTCCTATGACCTGGTCATACAGGGGGAAGTGGTGAACCGCATTGCCCTGGGCGTGACAGGGGAGCATAATGTGTATAATTCCCTGGCAGCCATTGCCGTGGCCATGGAACTGGGGGCAGGGTTTGACGCTGTCATGGCAGGACTTAAGAAATTCACGGGCACGGACAGAAGGTTTGAGAAAAAGGGGGAGATAGGCGGGGTCACCATTATTGACGACTATGCCCACCATCCCCAGGAGATTAAGGCAACCCTGTCCGCTGCAAAGAACTATCCGCACAGGAAGCTGTGGTGTGTGTTCCAGCCCCACACCTACACCAGGACCAAGGCGTTCCTGGACCAGTTCGCACAGACCCTGTCGGCTGCGGATGAGGTGATACTTGCCGACATCTACGCTGCCAGGGAGACCGATACCCTGGGCGTCAGCTCGCTGGATATTGTAGAACGGATTGAGCGGCTTGGGACAAAAGCCCACTATATCCCGTCCTTTGATGACATAGAGACATTTATTTTAGAAAATTGTATAAACGGCGATGTGTTGATAACTATGGGTGCCGGAGACATTGTAAAAGTAGGGGAAAAGCTGTTAGGCCGGTAGTTATCCACATTATCCACATAGTTTTCAACATTTTATGTAAAGAAGCTATGTGGATTTTTTGATTAACATAAAAAAATGTCAATCAATTCCGATTTTCTTGGATTTATACGGAAAAAAGGGGATTTGGGCATGTCCGTGAATAATTATGTCCACTATTTTTCCACATTATCCACATTATCCACAAGTCGTATTGTGTAAAAATGCGCCTATTTTCTTTTGTATGTGGATGTGTTATGATATGGAATGTAACACATGTGCCGCCCGGCCGGAGAAGTCATGTCTGCCGGCCGATTGATGTAAGGAGTGGTGAGATGGGTGTGAATTTTAAGGACAGATGGAGCGTGCCGTCCACTGCGGTGGCTCATGAATTCATTGATCAATACATGGCCGTGGCCAATGGGGAATATGTTAAGGTGTACCTGTTCGTGCTGCGCCATCAGGGTGAGGATATCACCATAGAAAGAATCGCAGATGCCCTGGACCATACGGAGTCCGATGTGCGCAGGGCCCTGGCTTACTGGGAGAAGCTGGGAATACTTGCCGGAACCAGGAAAGAAGCGCCTGCGTCCTGCGCAGCCATGGGACGGCAGGACAGCGGTCCGGCCCAGCCCAGGGATGCGTCTGCCGGACCACAGCCGGCCAGGACCCAGGCATCCAGGTCCCTGGAGGTTCACGAACCGCCTGCCCATGACCAGGGATTTGGGGGATATGGAACCAATGGCGCCATGTCCAGGGAAATCCATGGGCAGGGCGCGGGAATCCAGGCAGCCTATGCACAGGGCCCGGAAGTCCGGGAAATCCATGCACAGGGCGCGGAAATCCAGGCAGCCTATGCACAGGGCCCGGAAGTCCGGGGAATCCATGGGCAGGGCACAGGAATCCAGGATGCCCATGCACAGGGAACGGTGGGACAGGGACGGAGGGAACAGGGCCAGACGTCCCGGGAGGACAGGGACAAGCCTGTATACTCTGCGGAACAGGTGAACCGCCTTTCCCAGGATGAAGGCTTTTCACAGCTCCTCTATATTGCCCAGAAGTACCTGAACAAGGTATTTACCCCCAGGGACTGTCAGGTTTTCGCTTATCTGTATGAGGATTTGGGGATGAATGAGGAAGTGCTGGAATACCTGGTGGAATACTGTGTCCAGAACGGCCACACGTCCATGCGCTATATTGAGGCGGTGGCCAGGAGCTGGCATGAGAAGGGAATCCGTACGGCCCAGGAGGCAAAGGATTATTCGGCTTCCTACAACAGGGATTCGTTTGCGGTGATGAAGGCATTTGGCATAAACAGCAGGAAACCGGCCGCGCCGGAACAGAAGCTGATGGATAAATGGTTTAAGGACTACGGTTTTAGCCGGGATGTGGTGTTGGAGGCCTGCAACAGGACCATCACGGCCATCCACAACCCCAGCTTCCAGTATGCGGACAAGATACTCACGGACTGGAAGGAAGCCGGGGTCAGGGGCCTTGGGGATATCATGGAACTGGACGCCAGGCGGATGGCGGCCAAGGAGGATACGGCCAGGTCCAGGGACAAGCGCCTTCAAACGTATGACACAGCCGTGTCCGGCCAGGGAAACCGTACCAGGAAAGGGGCGCCTAACCAGTTCCATAATTTTGAACAGAGGGACACGGACTATGACGCCCTGATGTTAAAGCAGGTTAAGGAATGGGTGGGGCAGCAGCCCTGATGTATAAGGAGGGCAGATAATGGCATTAAGCAATTCCCAGTATGACGCAATCATGAGGGCGTATGGAAGACAGCAGATTGAGGACCACCACCAGCTGGAGGAACGGCGCCAGGAGATATACAGGAAGCTTCCGGTGGTAAAGGAACTGGAAGCCGAGATTGCCGGCCGTTCCGTTGCCTGCGCCAGAAAGCTTCTGGAGGGGAATCCGGGCGCCCTTGACAAGCTGAAGGAGGACCTTCAGGACCTGAGGGAGCAGAAGGCCCTTATCATCCGGGCGGCAGGATATCCGGACAATTACCTGGAACTTTGGTATAAGTGCCCGGACTGCCAGGATACGGGCCTGATTGAGGGCAGGAAGTGCCACTGTTTCCTGAAGGCGCAGATGAAGCTGCTCCATGACCAGTCCAATCTGGAGGATATACTGGAGCAGGAGAATTTTTCAGCCCTTTCCTTCCAATACTATGACAATAAGGAGATACTGCCCCAGATTGGCATGACCAATGCGGATTATATGCGGCGTGTGGTCAGGGAGTGCAGGGAATTCGTGAAGCAGTTTGATAAAAACCATGAGAACCTGCTGTTTACAGGCAGCACCGGGGTTGGAAAGACATTTTTAACCAACTGTATTGCCAAGGAACTGATGAATACCTACCACTCGGTCATCTATCTCACGGCCAGCGACCTGTTCGAGATATTTTCCAGGAATAAGTTTGATTATGAGAACGCAGAGGAGATGCGGGATATGTACCGGTTCATCCTGGACTGCGATCTGCTGATCATTGACGACCTGGGCACTGAACTAAATAACAGTTTTACCTCCTCCCAGCTGTTCTACTGCATTAACGAGAGGATGAACATGAAGCGCTCCACCATTATCTCCACCAATCTTTCACCGGCCCGGCTGCGGGATTCCTATACGGACCGCGTCACGTCCAGGATCATGAGCGGATACAGGATGATTCCATTATATGGGGGAGATATCAGACTGTTAAAAAAATAAATGTGGAACATGGCGGTTCCTGAAGGATATGCCCTTGACGAATCATGGAGAATGATGGTATAAAAGTATATGCTGGTTATGGCAAAGAGGCCGCCAGCCAAAAACAGGAGGATAAAAACCATGTTATATGAGGAAAAAATCATTGAGACAATTCCAGTTGGCCCCCTGGGTCTTATACCCCTTAAAAGCTGCACGGAATTAGGCGACAAGGTAAATGCCTATCTGGTAGACTGGAGGCGTGAGCGTGAGAGCGAGCACAAATCCACCATTGCATTTTCCGGATATCAGAGGGATTCTTATATATTAAATGCCATTACACCAAGATTTGGCTCCGGCGAGGGAAAGGGGCTGATACTTGAGTCCGTAAGGGGCGATGACCTGTATATCATGGTTGACGTCTGCAATTACAGCCTTACCTATTCCCTGTTCGGCATGACCAACCATATGTCGCCGGACGACCATTTCCAGGATTTAAAGCGTGTGATTGCGGCAGCCGCCGGCAAGGCCCACAGGATTAACGTAATCATGCCTTTCCTATATGAGAGCAGACAGCATAAGCGCTCGGGCAGGGAGTCCCTGGACTGTGCACTGGCCCTTAAGGAGCTGGTGAACATGGGCGTGGAGAACATCATCACATTTGATGCCCATGACCCAAGGGTACAGAACGCCATACCCTTAAGGGGATTTGAGACGGTCCAGCCCATTTACCAGTTCCTTAAGTATCTGCTGAAGAACGAGACAGACCTTCAGATTGACAGCAGCCATATGATGGTCATCAGCCCGGATGAGGGCGGCACAGGCCGCGCCGTGTATTTTGCCAACATGCTGGGACTTGACATGGGCATGTTCTACAAGCGCCGCGACTACACCCAGATTGTCAATGGACGCAATCCCATTGTGGCCCATGAGTTCCTGGGAGCCAGCGTGGAAGGCAAGGATGTGCTGATCATTGACGATATGATATCCTCAGGCGAGAGCGTGCTGGATGTGGCTAAGGAGTTAAAGCGCAGGAAAGCCAGAAAGGTATTTGTATGCTCCACCTTCGGCCTGTTCACGGGCGGCCTTAACAAGTTTGACGAGTATTATGAAAAGGGCATTATCGACAGGATCCTGACAACCAACCTGGTTTACCAGACGCCGTCCCTGCTTGAGAGGCCTTACTATATTGATGTTGACATGAGCAAGTACATTGCCCTTATCATTGACAATTTAAATCACGATGCATCTTTAAGCGAATTGCTGACACCTACCAAGCGGATTAATAAACTGCTGGCACAGTACCGCAGCTGATGGCAGGGGCTTGCCCGGACATTCAGACACGCCCAGGGGTGTGCGGATGGCGGGAATGAATTATCAGACGCGCCCTAAGCATACGGGGGCGGATGTCAGGACACGCCCCGGGCGCGGTATGGAGCGCCATGCAATCCGTGTCCGTATAAGAAAGACCGTTTCCCTGAATGAGGACAGTAGCGTTCCGGGAAGCGGCCTTTTGATTTCTGTGCATGTTGTGTTTGGTTCTGCTGCGGGAGAGGATATATCATATGGAAGAAAAGCAGTTTCATAACCAGGTTTACTGGATTACATTCCTGTTCAGCCTTCTGGTTGTATGGGTACATTCTTTTAATGCGGAGCTATACCTGGGAGCCATGCAGGCAGCGGCCGGGGTTAAGAGGCTGGAGTGGATTCTGGGAGAAGGGCTGGGGCAGATATCGGTTCCGGGTTTCTTCATGGTGTCCTCCTACCTGTTTTACCGCAGGTTTAACTGGTCCAGGTTACTCCCCAAATGGAAGTCGCGTATAAGGAGTATCCTGGTGCCCTATCTGATCTGGAACTTCCTGTATTATGCGGGATATGTAGCCGCGACCCGGATTCCCGCCATATCCGGTCTTATAGGAAAGCCTCCGGTGCCTGTCACCATCATGCAGTCCGTGGACGCCCTTGTGAATTATGCCTACAATCCCGTATTCTGGTATTTATATCAGTTAATCCTCCTCATTGCCCTGGCTCCTGTGGTTTATCCTGTCATGAAGCGCACCCTGACCGGGGCAGCGGCCCTTGGGGTGATTGCCTTTGCGCTGTGGCATGGCTGGGATTTCCCTCATCTTAATATGGACGCACTGTTCTACACCTGCGGGGCTGCTTATATAAGCCTTCACAGGGACGGCTGGGGAAGGTTTGCCGAGTCCCTGCCCCCCAGGGGCGGGAGGCGCGTCCTGTGCTGGGGGGCAGCCGTCCTGCTGCTGGCCCTGGTCCTTTTCTTAAGCCGGCCCATGGCGCCTCTTTACGCCAGGCCCCTGTCAGCCGTGCTCAAACGCATCTGGGGCGTGTGCGCTGTCTGGTTCCTGCTGTCAGGCCTCCCTCTTCCCATGGCCCGGGATTGGATGAAACATAACTTCTTCCTATATGCCATCCACTTTGCCTGGGTCAGGCTCTTCAATAAAGCAGGTGCTATCCTCCTTCCCCCTGTTCCTGCATCGGCCCTGTCCATGTTCCTGCTGATGCCCCTGTTCATGGTGATTATAAGCAGCCTTTTAAGAAAATGCCTTCAGTCTGTTGTCCCGGGGGTCTACCGTGTCCTGTCCGGCAACCGCTAAGCAGGGGAAGGGAATCCATTCCGGCCGCCGGGCCCCCCAATGCCTGCTCCCCCTTGCATTTTAGGCCATTCTATGCTATCCTTAACCTGTTCCGCAGGCGTTCTGTCTGCGATGGCTTTGTCTGCGCCGGATGCGCGGTCAGTGGGTGCATGCACAGGCACCTGTGAAGGGCGGTTCGCCCGGTATTCACAAGTAAAGTAAGGGATGGAAAGGGGGGGACCGGGAAAAATAGTGGTTGACATTTTAGCTTAATTATACTATGATTGTAACTGTTAGGGAACATTTGTTCGAATCGGAGGATAACATGGCCAGAGAAGAGAAGAGTAATATAATCAACAGAGATATGAATAAAGATGAGAAGTTAAAGGCCCTGGATGCGGCCCTTACACAGATAGAGAAGGCTTACGGCAAAGGGTCCGTGATGAAGCTGGGGGATTCCAGGGCCAACATGAATATAGAGACCATTCCCACGGGTTCCATCAGCCTGGACATTGCGCTGGGCCTGGGCGGCGTACCCAAGGGCAGGATCATTGAGGTCTATGGACCGGAGTCTTCCGGTAAGACCACGGTTGCACTGCACATGGTGGCCGAGGTCCAGAAGAGAGGCGGGATTGCAGGCTTCATCGACGCAGAGCATGCCCTGGATCCCGTGTATGCCAAGAATATCGGCGTGGATATCGATAACCTGTACATATCGCAGCCGGATAACGGAGAGCAGGCCCTGGAGATTACCGAGACCATGGTGCGCTCAGGCGCGGTTGACATTGTTATCGTGGACTCCGTGGCGGCCCTGGTCCCAAAGGCGGAGATTGACGGCGAGATGGGGGATTCCCATGTGGGACTCCAGGCCAGGCTGATGTCACAGGCACTGCGCAAACTGACAGCGGTGATCAGCAAGTCCAACGGGATTGTGATTTTCATCAACCAGCTGCGTGAAAAGGTGGGCGTCATGTTCGGCAACCCCGAGACCACCACCGGCGGACGCGCCCTTAAGTTCTATGCTTCCGTGCGTCTGGATGTGCGCAGGATTGAGACCCTGAAGCAGGGCGGCGAAGTGATTGGCAACCGTGTCCGGGTCAAGGTTGTTAAGAATAAGATTGCGCCTCCGTTTAAGGAAGCTGAATTCGATATCATGTTTGGCAAGGGCATTTCCAAGGTCGGGGATATCCTGGATTTGGCTGTTAAGGAGAATATCATAGAGAAGAGCGGCGCCTGGTTTGCTTATAATGGTTCCAAGATTGGCCAGGGCCGGGAGAATTCCAAGCAGTATCTTTCCGATAACCCTGAGATGTGTGCAGAGGTGGAGGCAAAGGTAAGGACAAGGTATGAGCTGCCGGGCTCTGAAGAAACAGCAGAAGCAGAGGAAACCAAGGCAAAGGAATTAAAGAAGGGAACCAGGGCAGAAGCATCCAAGGCGCCTGGAGCCAAGACCGAGGGGGCTGACACACCCGATGCTCCCAGGCTGTCATGATGGTCACATCCATCCTCCCTGTAGATAAGAGAAAAAGCAAAGTCTTCCTTGAGGAAGGCTTTGCCTTTGTTTTATACAGGGGTGAGGTGGAGCGGTTTGGGATTGAAGAGGGAAAAGAGCTGGAAGCAGATGTTTACCAGCGCATATTAACTGAAGTACTGTTAGGGCGGGCCAAGGAGCGCGCCCTATATCTGCTTAAGTCCTCGGGCAAGACAGAGGCCTGGATGAAGAAGAAGCTTAAGGAGGCCGGATATCCTGAGGAAGCAGTGGATTATGCCATGAATTTCCTTAAGGAGTATGGTTTTATCAATGACAGGGCCTATGCGGAAAGCTATGTCCGCTCCTATGGAAACAGGAAGAGCCGCAGGCAGCTGGTCTATGAACTCTCCCAAAAGGGTGTGTCCCAGGAGGAGATAAGCGAGGCATTTTCCCAAAACCAGGTAGATGATGTGGAAAATGCCAGGCAGCTTCTGCGCAAACGATTGAAGGGAAAAACTGGGATTTCCTATGAGGAAAAGGGCCGTTTATCTGCATTTCTGGGAAGAAAAGGATATTCTTACGATGTAATCAACCGTGTTATGCGGGAAATCGGCACAGAGGACACGGAAGAATGGCAGGAATGAACTTTTGTCTATATTGACTGTATTGCAGCGAAAATAAGGGGAAGATACTTGACATAATTCTGAAAAAAGTATAAAATTAATACGTTGTAGTTAGTACAATGAAAATTTAATAAGGAGGTGCTCCTGTGTCAGAGATAATGGTCCCTATAGTAATTATCGCTGTGATAATTGTGGCTATTATTATTACTTGGTTTGCAGCACGCAACTACGAGCGTAAGCAGTATGACTGTAAGGTAGGAAGTGCAGAAGAAAAATCAAGGGAAATAATAGATGAGGCATTAAAAACCGCTGAGACAAAGAAGCGAGAAGCTCTCCTGGAAGCCAAGGAAGAATCTTTAAAGACG